>Ga0207952_1000019_pt1 | contig 257711 bp, 250 predicted proteins | sample SubbioR12Aug_8Ca_FD_184831 | JGI IMG/M metagenome (GOLD analysis project Ga0207952, IMG submission 184831) | Serpentinite rock and fluid subsurface biosphere microbial communities from McLaughlin Reserve, California, USA - CR12Aug_8Ca (SPAdes) | ecosystem: Environmental > Terrestrial > Deep...
GCGCGATGCGGCCAAGGCCGGGCTGGATGAGGCACGCGCCGGTGCCGCCGAGCTGGTCAACGGCAGCCGCCCGCAGGAACGCGCTTCGGCCGCCGCCGCCGCGCGGGTCCGCCAGGGCGAGGCCATGGCCGCATCGGCCGCGCTCGAACAATGCCAGATCCGCAGCCCGATCGACGGCGAAGTGCTGCAAGTGCTGCGCCGCGAGGGCGAATTCTCTGGCGCGAGCCAGGGCACGCCGCTGCTGGTGGTGGGCGACATGAGCCGCCGGATCGTCCGGGCTGAACTGGGTGAACGCGATGCCGCTGCGGTGCGGGTCGGCCAGCGGGTCGAAGTCTGGATCGACGGATCGCCCAAGCGCTGGCGCGGCCGGGTGGTTGAAATGGCCGCCGTCATGGGCCGCCGCAGCGCCCGCTCGCTTGATCCCACCGACCGGTTTGACCGCGACGTGCGCGAAGTGATCGTGGTGATCGACGATCCCGATCCGCCCGCCGTGGCCGGGCTGCGCGTGACCGCAGGGTTCCTGAAATGACCGCGCAGCCGCTGATGCTGAAAGGCGTGTCCCGTTCGGTACTCGATTCAGGGCAGGAGAAGCGCACGCTCGCCCAGCTGGACCGGCTGTTCGCGCCGGGCAAGTTCCACGTGGTCAATGGCCCGTCGGGCGCCGGCAAGACCACGCTGCTGTCCTTGCTGGCACTGGCGGTGCCGCCCAGCCGGGGAATGCTGCACTGGGGCTCGGTCAACCTGACCGGCCTCAAGCCGCCAGCCGCCGCCGCCTGGCGCAAGACCAACCTGGGGATGATCTTCCAGACCAGCCGCCTGGTTTCGGTGATGACCGCGTTTGAGAACGTCTGCTTTGGCGGGGCGATCAGGGGCCAGCGGGTCGAAGCCGAGGCGCACCGCTTGCTCGAAGGCTTTGGCCTGGGCGCCAAGAAAGCGAACCTCCCGGCCCAGCTATCGGGCGGCGAGAAACAGCGCGTGGCCATCGCCCAGGCACTCGCCTGTCGCCCCACCCTGCTGCTGGCCGACGAGCCGACCGCCAGCCTCGATGCCGCCAATGCCGCCTTCGTAGCCGACACGCTGAAAGCCTACGCCGTGGCCAATGCCGCAACCGTGATCTGCGTCAGCCACGACCGCACCGTGATCGACGCTGCCGACGATCTCCTGACACTTGAACGACCCTGAAGGACCACCAGCCATGCATGACCAACGCTTTTTCGACCAGGTAGTCTGGATGATCGATTCCGGCGCGATCGACACCGCCATGCCGATGCTGGCTGGCAAGCTCTATGGGGCATACGGCCACCACGAGGGCTGGGCGCGCACCCGTCACGCCTATCTGGGCCATCCGCTGCGCTCGATCATGATGGAGGACCCCTATATCGCGCGCTGCGTCACCAAGCCGCGCGGCTATGCCGGCGACGCCGAACTGATCGACGTGATCTATGATCGCAAGCTGCCCGACGAGGTCACCCCGCGGGGCAAGCGGATCTTCGAACACGGGATCGAATTCCAGGCCAGCGAAGGCGTGCGCCAGCGCCGCAATGCGGCCGAGCAATTTGTCGAAGTTGCCTACAAGCAAGGCAAGCGAATCCTGTGCCTGGCCTGCGGACACTTCCGCGAGGGCATGCCCTTTGCCGGACAGGATATCGGCAATATCCAGCTGGTCGATCAGGACCCGCTTTCGCTCGAAGTGGTCCGCCAGCGTTTCGGTGCTTCGGCCAATTGCCATGAGGCCAATGTCTTCAACTATCTGCGCGGAGCCATCGCGCGGGGCGAGAAGTTCGATCTGGTCTATACTCTGGGCTTGACCGACTACCTTGACGACCGCGCGATGGGCCTGCTGCACCGCATGGCCAAGGCCGTGCTGGCTCCGGGCGGAGAGTTCATCCTGGCCAATTTCGTGCCGGGTCATCTGGCGATTGGCTGGATGGACGCCGTGATGGAATGGCAGCTGATCTACCGCGAGCCCGAAGACTTGGCCCGCTTCGCCGCCGCCGAAGGGTTCAACGCCAAGACCTGGCTCGACCAGACCGGCGCCATCGCCTGGTCAAAGATGGTGGCGGCCTGATGTCCAGCGCCGACTGGTTTCTGGTCGATGGCTGGGCGCGGGGCAATGCAACCGAAGTGCCGGGCATGCTGCAAGGCGGATCGCTGGGAATGCTGCGGACGGTCTCCAACGTGGTGCAGCAGGCGATCATTCACATCGGCACCGCCTGGGCGATCTGGCTGGCTTTCACCAAGGGCGTGACCGCAATCGACCTCAGCGCCTTCGTGCTGTTCTATGTGCTGACTGGCCTGGGTGCCTCGCTGGGGCTGCACCGGCTGTTCTCCCACCAAAGCTTTCGTAGCCCACGCTGGCTGCATTTCCTGCTCGCGGTCTTTGCCTCGATGTGCATGCAAGGATCGCCCGCGCGCTGGGCCACCGATCACCAGCGCCACCACGCCTGTTCGGACAAGGCCGGAGACCCGCATTCGCCGATTGTCGATCCCTTCGGCCAGCCAATGGGCTACTGGCGCGGGCTCTATCATGCGCACTGGGGCTGGATGTTCAACGGCGTAGTGACCGACAAGGCGGTCTATGGCCGCACCACTTGGGGCGATCCGGTGCTGCGGTTTGTTTCGAACACGCACTACCTGTGGATCGCGCTGGGCCTGGTGCTGCCGTGGCTGTGGGGCCTGTGGCTGGGCGGCACTTACGAAGCGGCGCTCAGCGCGATGCTGTGGGGCGGCCCGGTGCGCGCCTGCCTGATGATGCACGGGGTGCTGTCAGCCACATCGCTGGCGCACCGGGTGGGTAGCCAGGCTTTCACCACCGGCGATCACAGCCGCAACAACTGGCTGGTGGTTGTGCTGACTTTCGGCGATGGCTGGCACAACAACCACCACAAGTTCCCGCGCTCGGCCAGGCACGGTCTGCTGCCCGGCCAGATCGACATCGCCGCGCGGATCATCGAATTGCTGGAATGGGCAGGGCTAGTGAAGGGCGTAGTCCGCGTGCCGCCTGCGATGATCGAGCGCGAGGCTCAGAACATCCGCGTCAGGGTATAGAACGCGGCTTGCCCAGCGCGCCAATCGGGTTAGCTTGCCTGCCCTATGAAACCGATCGCAACGGCGCTCGCCGCTCTCGCCCTCTTGTTCCACCCTGCGCTGGCCTGGGCCGGGCCTTTGCCCGCCGATCAGCTTGAGCGGATCGACGCGGCCGCGCGCAAGGCGCTGAAGGACAGCGGCGTGCCATCGGTCCAGGTGGCAGTGGTCAAGGACGGCGAGGTCGTGCTGAGCCGCGCCTGGGGCAAGGCATCCGAGACTATCCCCGAGGCTGGACCCGACCTGCAGTACCAGATCGCTTCCAATTCGAAGCAGTTCCTGGCGGCGCTGTTCCTGATCCTGGAAAACGACGGCAAGCTCGACCTCGACGATCCGGTCTCGAAATGGCTGCCCGAGCTGCCCAGCGGCGGCAAGTTCGATCCGGCGAAGTTTTCCGAGAACGGGCGCTATTTCTTCAACGCTCAGACCTTGGCCGACTACCGCCAGAGCCTGGCCCCGCTGGGACCGCTGACCGGACTGGAACTGGCCCGCCCCCCGCGCCTGCGCGGCGGTTTCGTCAACCGGGTGTTCACGCTGAAGTTCGGCAAGAAGGAGCTGACGCTGATCACTTACGCCGAGGCCGGAGCGCAAGGCCGCTGGGAGCAATTTATCGTGACGCCGTAATCCTCCCCGTTCCGGGGAGGTTCACAACCAGCCGATCCGGCGGAACCGCAACCACAGCCCGCCGCAGATCGCCAGGATCACACCCCAGACCGCGGGGTAGCCCCACTGGCTTTCCAGTTCGGGCATATGTTTGAAATTCATTCCATAAATCCCGGCAATCGCAGTCGGCACGGCGAGGATCGCGGCATAGGCGGCGAGCTGCCGGGTCATGTCACCCTGGCGGTGCTGTTCAAGCAGCGCCGCGGTTTCGACAATCGAAGCCAGCGTATCGCGCAGCCCGTTCATCCGTACCAGCGAGCGCCGGACATGGTCGAGCACATCGCGGAACCAGATCCGCGCGCCCGGATCGATCACCGGCAGCTCGGTCATTGCCAGCCGCTCGCAGACTTCCTCCATCGGCCCGATAATCCGCATGAAGCGGCGGAACTGGCGGCGCAGGCGGAATATGCGCCGGATCGTGGAATGTTCGGGAAAGGCGTCAATCGCGCCTTCTTCCATCGCCTGGACGCTTTCCTCGTACTTCTCGAGGATCGGCTGATAGCCATCGACGATGAAATCGAGGATCGCGTGGGCGACATAGTCGGGCCCTTCGGCCAGCCGCTCGGCATCGATCTCCAGCCGGTGGCGCAGCTTCTGATGCGCGCGGGTTGAGCCCATCCGCGCGGTGACGATGAATTTGCTGCCCAGAAAGATCGCGGTCTGGCCATAGGCGATGTTCTCGCCCTCCTCGATCGCCGCGGTGCGCGCGACGATGAACAGCTGCTGCCCGTAAAGCTCTACCTTGGCCATCTGCTGGGCATTGAGCGCGTCTTCGACCGCCAGGGGATGCAGGCCGAACTGGCTGCGGACCAGCTCCATCTCTTCGGCCGTGGGATTGGCCAGCCCGATCCAGTCGAACTCACCCTCACCCGGTTCGGGGTGTTGCTGGCCATCGAGCACCAGCGCGTGTTCCGAAGGTTTCCCGGCCGCATAGCGGCGTGCTGCAATGATCGCCATTTGCACCGTCTGGCAAAGGTCCTTGACGCTGGCAATCCCTGCTCCAACATGTTAACCGCACGGCTAAACTGACATCAGTGTCAATTGACGGGAGGTTACGGCGATGAACGCGATGGCGCCGATCGAGCCAGAATTCCTCGACATGATCATTGTCGGGGCCGGGATTTCCGGGATCGGCATCGCGGTCCACATGACCCGCGATTGCCCGGGCAAGAGCTTTGCGATCCTCGACCGGCGCGATTCGGTTGGCGGCACCTGGGACCTGTTCCGCTATCCCGGGATCCGTTCTGACAGCGACATGCACACGCTAGGCTTCAGTTTCGCCCCGTGGAAGCACGAGAAGTCGATCGCCGATGGCCCGTCGATCCTCGAATACCTCGACGCGATCACCGACGAATATCGCCTGCGCGGCAAGATGCGCTTCGGGCAGAAGGTAGTCACCGCCAACTGGGACAGCAGGACCGCGCGCTGGACCGTGGTGACCGAAGCCAGCGACGGCACGCTGAGCCAGGTCCAGGGACGGTTCCTGTTCCTGGGTTCGGGCTATTACGACTACGATGATCCCTATGACGCCGGGTTCAAGGGCCGCGACAAGTTCAAGGGCACCGTGATCCACCCGCAATTCTGGCCCAAGGATTTCGACCATACCGGCAAAAAAGTGGTGGTGATCGGATCGGGCGCGACCGCGGTGACAATCGTCCCCGCCATGGCCCTTTCGGGCGCGGCAAAAGTTACCCAGCTGCAGCGCACGCCGACCTATATGGTCAGCCGCCCGGCCAAGGACGCCTTGGCCAACGGCCTGCGCAAGGTGCTGCCCGAAAAGCTGGCCTATGCGATCACCCGCTTCAAGAACATCACCCTGCAGGACTGGATGTTCAAACGTGTGCGCAAGTTCCCCGACAAGGCCAGGGACTTCATCCTGGGCGAGACTGCCAAGAACCTGGGTCCGCATTTCAACGAAACCGATTTCGTGCCGCCCTACAAGCCGTGGGAACAGCGGCTGTGCCTGGTGCCCAACGCCGATTTCTTCGAGGCGATCAAACAGGGCAAGGCCGATGTGGTGACCGACCATATCGACAGCTTCGATGCGACCGGCATCAAGCTCAAATCGGGCAAGCACCTCGATGCCGACGTGATCGTCACCGCCACGGGCCTCAACCTGGCCTTCGCGGGCAAGATCGCGATCTCGGTCGATGGCCAGCCGGTCGATTTCGGCAGCCACTTCTATTACCGCAACTGCATGTTCTCCAACGTGCCCAACCTGGCGGGCGTGTTCGGCTATATCAACGCCAGCTGGACGCTCAGGGTCGATATCGTTGGCGAATACATCACGCGCCTGCTCAAGCAGATGGACGCCTATGGCGCGGTTGCGGCCACGCCGGTGCTGCCTGCCGATGCGCAGATCGAACCCGACGACGTCTTCGCCGACTTCTCCTCGGGCTACCTGGAGCGCGGCAAGGACAAGATGCCCAAAAACGCCCCCAGTCTGCCCTGGCGGCTCAACCAGGACTACAAGCGCGACAAGCAGGACATGCGCCAGGCCCCGATCGACGACGGGGTGATGCACTTTACGAGAGCGCGGGAACTGGTCGAAGCATGATTCCCTTCCCCCTTGATGGGGGAAGGATACGAAGACTTGGTGCTGCAAGCACCTAGTCGAAGTTGGATGGGGGTGAGGGTGCCGTCAGGCGCAACGCCTTGCCGCACCCTCACCCCCACCCAACCTGCGCTAGCGAACAAGTTCGCAAGCTGCGGTATCCCTCCCCCATCAAGGGGGAGGGCTTGCCCGGCAAGATCTTTCCCCTAATCTCCGGATCATGACCGACCCAACCCGCATCTGGAAAGCCGCCCTGCTCGTCATCGGAGACGAGATCCTCTCGGGCCGCACCCAGGACAAGAACGTCGCGCAAGTTGCGACCTGGCTTAATGTCCAGGGCATTCGCCTGTCCGAAGTGCGCGTGGTGGCCGACGATACCAAGGCAATCGTCGCCGCAGTGAACGCATTGCGCACCGCCAATGACTACCTGTTCACCACCGGCGGGATCGGCCCGACGCATGATGACATCACCGTCGATGCCGTGGCCGAGGCGTTTGGCGTTGGCGTGGTGATCCACCCCGAAGCCCGCGCGATCCTGGAGCGGTACTATGAGACGCGCGGCGGCCTCAACGAAGCGCGGCTCAGGATGGCCCGCGTGCCTGACGGGGCCGAGCTGATTCCCAACCGCATGTCCGGCGCGCCCGGGATCCGGATCGGCAACGTCTTCCTGATGGCCGGCGTCCCCTCGATTACCGCAGGGATGCTCGATGCCTTGACTGGCACGCTCGAGGGCGGGCTTCCGGTGCTCAGCGCCACCATCGGCTCCTGGGCGATCGAAAGCGAAGTGGCCGACCTCTTGCGCGAGACCGAGCGCGAGCATGAAGGCTGCGCGATCGGCAGTTACCCGTTCTTCCGCGAGGGCCGGGTCGGCGCGAACTTTGTCGTGCGTTCGACCGACGAGGCCGTGCTCGAAGCCGTCTGCCAGGCGCTGACCATCGGCCTCAACGCGCTCGGCCGCGAAGCCGTGGCGGGCGGGATTTGAGCTGCACCAAAGGCCCACTGGCATTGCATGGGAAACGCGGCTAATGGGGCGCGGTGATTGGCCGCACTGGCGGCAGCTTATTCGAAAGTCCGGACTTCTCTCCATGACGCTCGCCGCCGCATCGCTGCCCCTGGCAGGCTGCGCCCATCCCGCAACCGACCCTGACATCGCCGCGTTCGAGGCGAACCTGGCCGCGCATGCCAGCGCTACTGCCGCCTTGCAGCTGTGGTGCGACCAGCGCGCGATTGCGCCGGGTGCGCAGATTGCGGTGGAGTTTGTGAGCGGGGCCGATGCCGTGCCGCCGGCCGACTTGCGCGCTGTTTTGGGGGTGAGCGCGGATCAGCCGCTGGGCTATCGCCACGTCAAGCTGACTTGCGGGGCGCATGTGCTGTCGCAAGCGCACAACTGGTACGTGCCCGCGCGGCTCACGCCGGACATGAACCGCCAGTTGGGCGAAAGCCAGGTCCCGTTTGGCCGCGTCGCCGCCAGCCTGAACTTCACCCGCGAGCCGCTGGCCTCAACCCGGCGCGGCGATCCGGGCTGCCCGGTAGGGGCAATCTCCACCCACCGCGCGCTGCTGCGCCTGCCCCAGGGCGAGCCGCTGGCGCTGGTGGTGGAATGCTATTCCGAGGCGAACCTGGGCGGCTAATCCCGTAGCCGGAACTCAATCTCTCCCCCACCCCAAAACCCGACTATCCTGAGCTTGTCGAAGGACCGTCCTTTTCTTCGTGCCACACAGCGCGACCGCAAGAAGGACAGTCCTTCGACAAGCTCAGGACGAACGGGGTTGGATTGGCTGGTGGAGCTTGATCGCGCTACTTGGGCGCTGGCACCGGCTGGCGCGGCTGCGCGCCCTTATCGACCAGCAGCGTCACCACCACTTTCGCCTTGTCCCCGCCGGGATTGACGCCATTGTGCGGCACTCCGTGCGGCATGGTGAAGCTGTCGCCCGCTTCCAGCACGGTGACCTTGCCCTTGACCCTGAGCTCAAGCCGCCCCGCGGTGACATAGGCCACTTCGGTGCCGGGATGGACATGCCAGCCGCTCTCAGCGCCGCCAGCGAAGTCGCGGCTCTGTACAATCACCACTTGCGGCTTGCCCCGCGGCACATCGAGCTGGGCATGGGTCTGGACCGAAGCGGCAGGCGGCGCGGCGACGGCGGCGGCACCCAGGGCGAGCGGGATCAGGATACGCATGGCATGCAGCATAGCTTCAAACGAAACGGCCGGGAAGGTTTCCCCTCCCGGCCCCATTCGTTTGCCTTGGTGCAGTGCCGCTTAGGCGCCCTGCACTTCGGTCAGGTCGATCTTGAGGCCCGGGCCCATCGACGAGCTGAGGCCGACCTTGCGGACGTACTTGCCCTTCGAACCCGACGGCTTGGCCTTGACCACCGCATCGACGAAGGCGTCGAAGTTGGCCTTCAGCGCATCGTCAGAGAACGACAGCTTGCCGATCCCGCCGTGGATGATCCCGGCCTTTTCGACGCGGAATTCGATCTGGCCACCCTTGGCAGCCTTGACCGCTTCGGCGACGTTCGGGGTGACGGTGCCCAGCTTCGGGTTCGGCATCAGTCCCTTGGGACCCAGCACCTTACCCAGACGGCCCACAACGCCCATCATGTCCGGCGTCGCGATCACGCGGCCATAATCGAGGTTGCCGGCCTGCATGTCTTCCAGCAGGTCTTCCGCGCCGACCTTGTCGGCACCGGCGGCCAGCGCCTTTTCGGCGTTTTCGCCGCGCGCGAAGACCGCAACCTTGACGTCCTTGCCGGTGCCCGAAGGCAGCACGACCATGCCGCGGACCATCTGGTCGGCGTGACGCGGATCAACACCCAGGTTGAGCGAAACTTCCAGCGTTTCGTCGAACTTGGTGGCCTTGAGGTCCTTCAGCGCCTTGATCGCTTCAGCAACGCCATACATCTTCTGGTTGTCGCCCAGCTTTTCGGTGAGGCTCTTGGCCTTCTTGGTCAGCTTTGCCATGGTCTTAGCCCTCCACCACGTCGAGACCCATCGAACGCGCAGAGCCTTCGATGATCTTGGTCGCCTGCTCGATCGTGTTGGCCGAAAGGTCGGCCATCTTCACCTGAGCGATTTCGGCGAGCTGCGAACGCTTGATGCTGCCGCCCGAAACCTTGCCCGGTTCTTTCGAGCCCGACTTGAGGCCAGCAGCCTTCTTGATCAGGAACGAAGCCGGCGGGGTCTTGGTCACGAACGTGAACGAACGGTCGGCATAGACGGTGATGATCGTGGGGATCGGCATCGCCTTTTCCAGGTCCTGCGTGGCGGCATTGAACGCCTTGCAGAATTCCATGATGTTCACGCCGCGCTGACCCAGCGCAGGGCCGATCGGCGGCGAGGGCGTGGCAGAGCCCGCGGGCACCTGCAGCTTGATATAGCCTTCAATTTTCTTGGCCACAAAGGGCCTCCTTTCTTCCTGTTGGCCTGCAGCGCTATTTCAGCCACAGTCCGCAGAGTGAGCGGTCAAACAGGAGGCCCGAAGGCCACCCTCCCGCGTGGAATCACCCCGGAGAACCGAAGCGAAGGCGCGCGCCTAGGCGAAAGTCGCCGCGAATGCAACATTCGTCGACAAATGCTGGACCTTTGGGCGCATTCGTGGCCTCAATCCGCACATGACAGCCCAGCGACCCTTCACCCGCGTCCTGCTCGCGGCCGCCATTGCCCTGCTTTCGGCCAGCGCCGCCGTGCCGGCCCCGCGCAAGGCTCCACCCGAAACGAGCCTCCCGCCGCTCAAGCCCGCGGTGATTGACGACAGCCTGACGATTACCGGCGAGGAGCTGGCGGCCAGGAAGCTGCGCTCGCGCCTGACGGTCGAGGTCGGGATCAACGGCACCGGGCCCTACCGCTTCGTGGTCGATAGCGGGGCCGATACCTCGGTGATTGGCGAGCGGCTGGCCAAGGCGCTCAAACTGCCCGCCGGAGAGCCCGCCATGCTCCACGGGATCACCGAAAGCCGCCGGGTTGACCGGGTCCTGGTCGATTCGCTGCATCTGGGCTCAACCGTCGTGCGCGATCTGGAGCTGCCGCGGCTGGACGATTACCACGTCGGCGCGGCCGGGATGATCGGGCTCGACGCGCTGGTCGAACAGCGCATGGTGCTCGATTTCGACAAGCGCAAGATCACCATCAGCGATGGCTCGCGCCCGGAACCGCGGATGGACGGCGAGATTGTCGTCACCGCGCGGCTCAAGCGCGGGCAGCTGATCCTGACTCAAGTCAGGGCCAACGGGCTGCCGCTCAATGCGGTGATCGACACCGGCTCGGAAATCACCATCGGCAACATGGCGCTGCACCGCAAGATCGCCCGCAACAAGAAGATCGTGATGAGCCAGGTCGAGCTGATGGGCGTCACCGGGGCGACAGTGAAAGTCGATATCGCGATCGTGCCCGAGCTGCGGCTGGGCAAGGTGGTGCTGACCGACGTGCCGATCGCCTTTGCCGATGTCCCGCCGTTCGCAGTGTTCGGCTTGCAGAACGAGCCTTCGCTGCTGCTCGGCACCGACCTGATGGAGACTTTTCGCCGGGTCAGCCTGGACTTTCATGGCCGCAAGGTCCGCTTCCAGCTGCGCAAGTGCGAGAACCAGGGCGTGGTGATCTCGACCACCCAGACGATGACCCGGGTCGGCACCGAAAAGGGCAACAACACCGCCTGCAAGAACTGACACTGGCCACAAGTCGTTAACAGGATTAGGTTAGGCCCTGCGGTGAAGTAACCTCGCAGGGGGCGGACATGTTTGAAATAGCCGTGCGCGTCAAAGAACTGGCGTCGAGCAACATCAATAACCTGGTCGAAAAGGCCGCAAGCCCGGCCAAGATGCTGCGGCTGCTCCAGCTGGAGATCGAGGAAGCGATCATCGCGCTGGTTCGCGATGCCGCCCGCACCGAACGCCGTGGCCGCGATGCCGAAACCAGCGCGCGGGCGCACGACAAGGCCGCCAAGGACTGGATGGACAAGGCCAAACTGGCGCTGTCCAAGGACCGCGAAGACCTCGCCCGCGGCGCGCTCGCCGAACGGGAGAAGGCCGAGGCCGGGGCCAATGCCGCGCGCCAGGCGCAGCGCGATGCCGAAGCCGAGGCTGCTGCCCTTCGCAGCGCCATCGCCGATCTGGAGAGCAAACTCAGCGAAACCCGCACCCGCCTGCGCGCCGAGCAGGCCGCCCAGGCCGCTTCCGCGCCCGCCGAAGCCGCCCGGCAAGGCGCAGTCGCCGCGTCAGGCAAGGTCGATGCCCTGGGCGACCGCATCGCGACGCTGGAAAAGCGGATCGACTTTGCCCAGGCCAGCGAAAGCGGCACCGCCAAAGCCGCCTCGCTCGACGAGGAACTGGCCGCGCTTCAACGCGAAGCCAAGCTCGAAGATGAGCTGGCCGCGCTGAAGAAGGGCTTGAAGAAGAAGTAGCGGCGGGCGGCGCGAGGGCCGCCCTGGCCTTACTTCGCCAGTTCGACCTGTTCGAAGTCCAGCTCGACCGGGGTGGCGCGGCCGAAGATCGAGACCGAGACCTTGACGCGGTTCTTGTCGAAATCGAGTTCTTCGACGATCCCGGTGAACGAGTTGAACGGGCCGTCGAGCACCTTGACCGAATCGCCGATCTCGTAATCGACGTGGATGTGCTTCTTGGGCTCGGCCGCGGCGGCGTCGCGGGCGCCGAAATAGCGCGCGGCTTCGCGTTCGGTGATCGGCTGCGGCTTGCCCATGTGGCCCAGGAACCCGGTGACCTTGGGGGTGTTCTTGATCAGGTGATAAACGTCGTCGTTCATCAAGAGCTTGGCCAGCACATAGCCCGGCATGGTCTTGCGTTCGACCTGGACCTTCTTGCCGCGCTTCACTTCGGTGACGGTTTCGTGCGGCACTTCGACCGCTTCGACCAGGGCCTCAAGCCCCTTGCGCGCGGCTTCGGTGAGGATTGCTTCCTTCACCTTGTTTTCGAAGCCGGAATAGGCGTGGATGATGTACCAGCGAGCCATAATGCGTGAATCTCTTCAGAAAGGGAGGTTGGCTGGCGATCAGGCCAGCGACAGCAAGGACCTGACGATCCAGCCGAACAGGGAATCGATACCGAGGAAGAAGATCGCCAGCACCACCATCATGATGCCCACGAAGATCGCCGTGGTCGTGGTTTCCTGACGGCTGGGCCACACCACCTTGCGGGCCTCTGCCTGGACCTGGCGCATGAATTCGCCGGGATTGAACTTTGCCATCAGCTGCGTCACTCTCACTTCGAGCCATTTCCTCGCGCCTTCCGCCTAGGGCTCATCGCCGCCCCGGCCGCGGTGGCCGGGAGGGGCAAGTGATTCTCCTTGTGTCGGAAGACACTGGGGCACTTAGCGATGGCGCCAGCGTTTTGCAAGATGCCTGGTTTGTGGCCTGTTTCAGTTTCACTGAAACAGAGCAACACCGGCCCGCTCCCCCTCCCGGCCACCCATAGGGTAACCTAGAGTTGGGTGGCCGGGAGGGGGAGCGGGCCGGTGTTGCTTTCCGCGTAAGCGGAAAAGACGCTAATCCAGCCGCTTCTTCACTCGCTTCGCAAGGATCCAGTGCCGTCCGCGGCGGGTCTCTTCATAGCCATAGGCCAGCCGCACAGGCTCGGTCCGGCCCATGTACCAGAACCAGTCGGTGTGCATCGCCGGTTCGTAGTAATAGGTGTCGATCGGCTTGCCGGCGCGGTGGTTGAGCTTGTGGAAGGGGTCGCGGAAGAAATCGCCGCCTTCCAGAATCGTCATCATATGAATGCCCGGCACCGCGAAGTTGCAATTGATCAGCGCGTCCTTGCGCACCACCGCATAGCCGCAGATGTGTTCCTGGCTGTTATAGCCCCATTCGCGGCGTTCGGTGACCATGTAGCTGGCGATCCTGACGCCCTGCGGCAGCCCGTCGAGCGCTTTGAGCATCTCGGCCGTCTCACGCGAATCGCGGCTCCAGTCCATCGTGGTATAGGCGAGCCGCCCCACGAACAGCGCCGCGGCGGCCAGCACCAGCCAGCGCGGGGCCTTCCAGGCCAGCGACAGGCAGCCGACCATCAGCCCCGCAGAGATCATCCGCGCATCGACCAGATCGCCGCCGAAGATATGCCGCGGCATGGCCAGCGATGCCGCCAGCATCATCAGCGCGGCCCAGCCCAGCCGCCAGTCCCAGCGCTTGATCCACCAGGATCCCACCAGCGTTCCCACCAGGGCCAGGCAGATCAGGATCGTATGGGCATAGTCCACCTCTTGCAGCGTGCCGCGCATCGCCTGCTTCCAGATCGCCCATTTGTAGATTTCGGGGCGCGGGCCATAAGAGGGCGGTTCGCCCACAGTGCCGCCAGACAGCAACGCCACGAACGGCAGGAACAACGGCCAGGGGGCCAGGAAGGCGCGCCATGTCTTGTCCTTGGACCATTCATAGCCGAACACCATCAGCCCCAGGATCCCCCAGCCCGATACGTGGGCCAGCCAGACCACCAGTCCGATCGGCAGAAACAGCGGACCCCGCCAGCGCGATCCGTCCAGCTTGACCCACAGCGCAAAAGCGAACAGCGCCAGCGCCTGCGAGATCATGAAATTGAGGAAGCCGAGCAGCAGCGAAGGCGACCAGATGAAGCTGAACGCCAGCATCGAGGCGAGGCCAATCCGCTTCCTCAGCGTCCATTCGACCGTCAGGATCGCCAGGCCATTGATCAGCGGCAGCACCGCCGCGATCAGCCAGCCGGCCTGTTCCAGCGGCATCACCTTGGCCAGCGGCTGGATCAGGATATCGGCACCCAGGTTGCCCGACCAGCGCCAGTCAAAGCCATAGTACTGCTGCAGGAACGGGTTCGAATCGCGCTCCAGCATCACGTGGAAACGCGCCAGATGCGCCGCGTAGTCGACCATCTGCGGATACCAGCTGGTCATGAACGGCAGGCCCGACAGCAAGGTCAGCAGCAGAGCGAAGGCCCACATTTCGCGGTTGCCCGGCTCATCGCGCAGCCAGGCCAGCCGGCGGCGCGGCTTGGCCAAAGGCTGGTCACTGGATTGGGCGTTCGGGTCCAAGCGCAACTTTTCCAACTGGTGCCGGGAAAGCGCGCGGATTAGTTCGGCTTGCCGCTGCTGGCAAGGCGTAGCAGCAGGCTGCCCGGTGCGCGGGCCACCACCACGGCGCCGGCGGGCAGCGCGCTGGGTTCAGCCCCGCCCAGATACCACAAGTAATCCGCCTCGCGCGCGGGTGCGAACGCGGACAGGTCCGGCGCCGTGCCGGGGGCGAGCAGCAGGCGCTGCGAAGGGTCTGTAAATTCCAGACTGGCCGAGCGCAGCCGCAGCAAGTGGAACCCGTCGCGGGCAAAGTGCGAATTGACCAAGGCGTCGCGTTTGAGCGCCGCATAAGAGGGCGCATGCTCGAACGGATCGAGCGCCCAGCGTGTTTCATCGACCGCGACTACGCCCGCCACCCGCGCGCCCTTGGGGAGCTGATCCAGCACAGCGAGTTTGGCATCGAGTTCGCGCGATTCGGCCTGCCAGGCCAGCGTGGTCGCCGCCAGCCGGACCAGGAACAGCGCCGATGCCCCCACCAGCAGCCAGCGCGGCGGAGCCCAGTCGATCGCCAGCGCGCCCACCATCAAGGCCACCGCGACCAGCCGGTAATCGGCATAGTCTCCGCCCGCCAGATGCCGGGGCAGCAGCAGTGTCAGCCCGGCCAAGGCCAAAGCCGCCCAGCCCAGCCGCATATCGAACCGCCCACGCCGCGCGGCCATCAGCATCGCCAGGATCAGCAGCAGCGGGGTCAGGAAATCGAGCATGAACACACGGTCGCGCAGCGCCTTGATCCAGATCCCCAGCTTGTAGCTGAGCAGCGGCTGGCCATACTCGGCCACGCCCGTGCCGCCGCCCTGCCCCAGCAGCACCGGCACCAGCGGCAAGGCCAGCGGCCAGCAAGCCGTGGCCGAACGCCAGCTTTTGGCGCGGCTCCATTCATAGCCCGCGACCAGCACCCCCAGCACGCCCCAACCCGCCAGGTGGCACAGCCAGGTCAGTAGCGCCCAGGGCAGCATTGCCGCCCAGCGCCAGTTCTTGCCCTCCAGCCGCACCCACAAGGCAAAGCCGAACAGCGCCAGCGCCAGCGCCAGGCAAAAATTGGCAAAGCCCATAGCCATGGCCGGCGACCAGATCGTCGCGAAAGCCAGCACCGCACCAATCCCGATCCGCCGCCGCAGCGTCCATTCGGCCGCCACCAGCCCCAGCCCGGTCACGCCGGGGATCAGCGCCGAAATCAGCCAGGCCGCGCGCTCCAGCCCCAGCAAGGGGGCCAGCGCGGCAACCAGCAGATCGACCCCCAAATTGCCGCCCAACTGCCATTCGAACAGATAGTGCCGCGCCAGATCGGCACTGCCTGCGCCCGCCACCATCACGTGATAGCGCGCCAGGTGCGAGGCATAGTCGCCTTGCTGCGGATAGTTTGAAACGAAGAATGGCAGCATGGCCAGCACGGCCAGCGTCAGCCCCAGCGCAAGGCTCTGCCGCGGCGTGGCGGCGCCGGTTTGGCTGGAAGGCCTGGCAGGAGTGGAGGGACTCGAACCCACGGCCCTCGGTTTTGGAGACCGATGCTCTACCAACTGAGCTACACTCCTGCGGGCGGGGGTGCCTCTAGACACAAGTCTGCCAGATGACAAGCATTGCGCAAAGGTCCATAAAAGAAACACTGTGCACGGTTCCCAATTGCCCTCGCCGCTCGATCCCGAGATCCTGCTCCTGGCCTATCGCACCGGGATCTTTCCGATGGCCGATGCGCGCGCGGATCCCGAGGTGTTCTGGGTCGAGCCGCGCCGCCGCGCGATCCTCCCGCTCGATCATTTTCATTGCTCGCATTCGCTGGCCAAAGTGCTGCGACGGGGTACTTTCGAAGTGACCTGCAACCGCGCTTTCGAACGCGTGATCGCGGAATGCGCCGCGCCGCGCCGCGACGAGGGCGAGACCTGGATTTCGGGCCGGATCGAGGCCAGCTATATCGAACTGCACCGCCGCGGGATCGCCCATTCGGTCGAGTGCTGGCAGCAGGGCGAGCTGATCGGCGGGCTTTACGGCGTCGGGTTTGACCGGGTGTTCTGCGGCGAATCGATGTTCAGCCGCCGTACCGATGCTTCCAAAGTAGCACTGGCCTGGCTGGTTGCGGCGCTGCGCCAGGCGGGGGCCGTGCTGCTCGACTGCCAGTTCATGACCGATCACCTCGCCTCGCTTGGCGCAGTCGAGATCAGCCAGAGCGAATACCTTGAGCGCCTGCGCGCAGCTCAGATCCCGACCGAGGGTGACGGCGCTGCCGAAGGCTTGGGCGCGGGCGTCGCAGGCTTGGCCGCCGGGCTTGGCGAGGCCGAAGGGCTGGCCGCCGGGGCCGCGCTGCCCTCAGGCTTTGGCGCAGTGCTGGCCGCTGCCGCCGGAGCCGGGCTGTCTTCCTCGCCCGGGAACTTCATCGCGCAGTCCTTGATCCAGACGTCATAGACCGCGTGCTCGACCACGTTGAGGCTGGGCGAATTCTTGAACAGCCAGCCCGAAAAGACCTTGCGCCAGGCCAGCGGCTGATCGGCGGCTTCGCGCTCTTCAACAAAAACCTGCACGAACGCCCCGGTTTCCTGCTGGGCTTCCCACGGCAGCGAGCGTTCGCAGGTGGCGAGCTTGACCAGCACGTTGCCAACCCGCTTGGTCTCGCCGACCTTGAGGACCACGTCCTCGGTCTTGTTGTTGCGCTTGTTGAGCAGGCCGAGCGTGGCGACGCGGTCCTTGACCGGGGTGCCATATTCGCTTTCCACAATCTGGCCCGAGACATTGGAACCGGCCAGGTTCTTGGGCACTTCGGTGGCGGCGGCATCGGGATCGTCCCCGCCGCTACAGGCGGACAGCGCCAACAGCGCGGCCAGCAAAGGGACGCCGCCGCGCATCGCTCTCAAGCGTCCGGAGACCAGGCTTCGTAGTCGCCGGTCGCGGCGGCACGCTGGCCGGTCGCACCCGCCGGGCGATAGGCCGCGGGCGTGCCGGTGGCGTTCGGCGTATATTCGGTTTCCCAGATGCGCGGCGGCGGCAGGTTCGATTCGGGCACGCCATCAAACGATCCGTGTAGCCAGCCGTGCCATTCGGCCGGAACCCGGCTGGCATCGTTGGCGCCGTTATAGATCACCCAGCGGCGTTCCTTGCCGGCAAACGGATGCCCCTTGGGATAGGGCTTTTTCGCGCGGTAATAGACATTGCCTTCAGCATCCGAGCCGACCTTGACGCCGGTCATGCCGCTGTTGAACGCTGTGCCAATGGTGGCGCCGTCCCACCAGGTAAAGATCTTGCCGAGGATTCCCATGACGGCGCGTTAGAGGAAAGCGGGGGGTGCGCGCAAGGGGAACGGCTACCATTGTCGAGCGATGCGCCGCCGCCTGTCCAATCACATCGGCGACCAGCAGCGTCAGGCCTGTGACCGCAGTCTATTTCGCGCAATGTATCGAATTTGGATTAACCGGTTTCAGAGGCTTGCAGTCTGACCGTTTTTCCGGAATGATAAATTCGAGATTCTCGGCTCAACCTTCCCAAATAGCCTGGTGAAGCAGGCCTAGGTATCAATAAAGGGGGCTAATTTCGATGCGTGTGTTTTTTGCATGCTTGCTGGCGTGGTTCACACTTTCAAGTGCACCCGCTTTTGCGCAAGGGAAACGGCCGGTTGTGGCCATCTATGAAATCGAAGACCTTAGCGGCAACAATTTGGCACCGCAATTTTCGACGATGATCGAAACCGCGATTACCGGCACCAACAAGTTCCGGGTGATGGAACGTTCGGGCATGAACAAGCTGCTGCGCGAACAAGGCGGTGCGAAGGCCGGATTGCTGACGACCAATCGCCCTGGCAAAGTTGGCGGCTTCGAAGGGGCTGACTATTTGGTCTACGGCACGATCACCACGATTTCGGCCAAGCAGAAGTCCAATTTCGGCGCTTCGCTGCTGGGCGGGCTGGGTAACAATGGGCCTTCGCCGAACTGCTCCAACACTGTCGCCAGCCTGGAAGCCGACATCAAGATCACCGACGCCAACACCGGTGAGGTCCGCTATGCGACCCGGATCAGCGAAGTGCAAAAGGGTTCGACCAGCTGCGGCACGGCCGGCCAGATCGATACCGCAGCCTTGCTGCGCGGCGCGGCTGACAAGGTTGCGACCGGACTGGTGATCACGATCTATCCGATCCAGATCGCTGCGGTCCAACCCGATGGCTCGTTTGTGCTGAACTATGGCGCAGGTGCCATTACCCCCGGCGCGATCATGACCGTGTTCCAGAAGGGCGAATCGATCGTCGATCCGGCCACCGGCGAAGTGATCGGCAACAACGAGACGCCCTTTGGACAAATCCAGATAACCGACGTCCAGCCGCGATTTTCGAAGGCAGTTCCCGTGTCCAATTTCGCTGTCATGCCGCCGGTCGGCTCGATTGTTCGTGTGGCAACACAAGCCGAATTGAGTTCGGCGAAGAAGAAGAAGAGATAGCATGCATTTTCGACTCTGGATCAGGACCCTGGTCCTTGCCGTTTGCGGCCTGACGCTCGCCTGTGCAGCCCCTGCCCAGGCCCAATCGGCGGCACGTTTCACCATCGGTGAAATAACTTCCAAGGAAGAGTGCAAGTACTTCCTGGAAAGCGAGTACCAGCATGCCGCGGTGGCCACGCCGTGGCTTTACGCATCGAAAACCAGCTGGCGCAGTTGGTGGGTCAAGGATTGCGTCAGCCGTTTCCAAACCATGCGCAGCAGCCTTGAAGCCGCGCTGGCATCAACCGGTCGCTTCGCTGTCGGGCCGGGTGGTTACCGTATCAGTGTGACGATCCAGGACGTCAGCGGCGGAGGCCCGGCGCCTGCCAACCCGCCGGTCGGCGACCGCGGCTATGCCTTTTCCAAGACCGGGATCTACACCAGCTTCACCGTGACGGTCATCGATGGCAGTGGGCGCGTGATCCATGGCGGGCTTGCGACCAAGACCGTCGAGACCGGGGCCAGGATTAATGCCGATGGCAGCTATGCCGCCACCAGCATGACCGGCGATGCGGTGTATGGTGTGCTTCAGAACGAAATCGCCCTGGCGGTCGCCCGGATCGTTGCGTTCAAGGTCGTTCCGCTGGCGGTAACCGATCTCGATGGTGACCGGATTGCGCTTAACTATGGCGCGCCGCTGCTCAAGTTGGGTTCTTCGATCAATGTGCCAAGCGGATCAGGCTTGCGTTCGCTGCGCTATTCGGTGGTTTCAGCGGCCAACGGCTCCGCAATTGCCGAGGTTGAAGGCGATGTAGATACCTCATCGGTTAGAGTGGGCACTGTCGTGACTTACGCTGAGGAAGACGATCCGGCAGCAAACGGGCGGCGCTATGATCGGATGAAGTTACCCTAGCCTCACCACTCAATCACATCTCCAGCAACGATCCCCAGCTCCGCCGCGCGGCCGCCGGGCAATTCGAGGACGGCTTTGACCGGGCCGGCCGACTGGAGCTGGGTTTCGTCGTAGGGTTTGGCATTGGCGGCGATGTTCAGCACCGTGCCGTCGGGGGCGATGAACAGCAGGTCGAGCGGGATCACCGTGTTGCGCATCCAGAAACCGGCCGGGCGCGGCGGGTTCATCGGGAAGAGCATGCCTTCGTTCGGGCCGAGCTTTGTGCGGAACATCAGTCCCTGGGCCTGCTGCGCAGGGGTCTGCGCCAGTTCGACGCGGAAGCGGTGGACCTTGCCCTGGCTGGTAATGGTCAGCGGCACCACGCTGAGCCCGCTTTCGGCATGGACTGCCGGAGCCTCTGGCGTGCCTTGGCCCTTGCACCCGGCAAGTGCCAAGGCGAACGCGGCGAGGATCAGTCTGGTTTTCATTCCCCGTCCTCTTCCCCTGCGGCCCAGTCCTCGGCCTCTTCGCGGTTCGCGGCACTCACCAGCACGCGCGCCATGTCGAGCGGATGCCCGGCGCGCAGCATCGCGGCAAGCTGCTTTTCGCGGGTCGGGCGGTCGGGCAGCTCTGCCCCGAACGGGCCGAACCGGCGCTTCTGCGCGAGCGCCAGCGCGGCGCGGCGCTGGTCGGCTTTTCCGGCGCGGACTTCCTCGCGCACTCCCTCGCCGATCCCGGCTGCGTGGAGTGCCTGGCCGACCCGGCGCTGGCCATAGCCGCGGCGCAGCAGGCTGCCGCTTTTGGCCCGGGCATAGGCCAAGTCATCGACATAGCCGGCCGCAACGAACCGTTCGACCAGCGCGCGCAGCGGCGGATCGCCCTCGCCCTCCCAGCCGCGCTCGCGCAGCTTGCGCCTCAGGTAGTCCTCAAGCTTGGCCGCGCTGGTCGCAAAGCGCGCCACATAGTGCAGCGCCAGATCGTTCAACCGCACGGAATTGAGCGGTTTGGGAGCTTTCTTGGGGGGGCGCATGGTTTCCATTGGCCTTATTCGTGCCACACTCAGGCGCAAATGGGGAGGCCGGGGTTGCAGGCCTGAATACAGGCCTGTGGTGGAATCACAGTGCGGTTCGCTCCACATTCAGGCGAATCACATTGAAAAGAAACGGGTTTTATCGCGCATGACCGACGCCGCCACGCTTGTGAACGACGCCGAATTGGCCCTGGTGCCAACGCCCAACATGGACCTCTTGCCGCGCCGCCTGTCCGACTTCGCCACATTCGGCGAAGCGCTGGACTATGCGGCCAAGGGCAAACGCGGGCTCAATTTCCACGATCCGCGCGGCACGCTCAAGCGCGCCTATCCGTTCAGCGAACTACGCCAAGACGCGCTGGCCGCCGCGCGCCGCCTGATCGCCCACGGGATCGGCAAGGGTGACCGGGTTGCCCTGATCGCCGAGACCGGGCCGGAGTTCGCCGCGCTGTTCTGCGGCTGCGTCTATGCCGGGGCCTGGCCGGTGCCGCTGCCGCTGCCGACCAGCTTTGGCGGCAAGGACGCCTATGTCGATCAGCTGGCCGTGCAGATGGCCAGCAGCGATCCCAAGATCCTGTTCTACCCCGGCGAAATCGCCGAACTGGCCCACCCCGCGGCTGAACGGCAAGGCTGTGAGGGGCTGTCCTGGCAGGACTTTGCCGCGCGCCCCGCGCCGGATTGCGAGCTGCCCCAGGCCAGCCCTGACGACATCTCGTACCTGCAATATTCCTCGGGCTCGACCCGCTTCCCGCACGGCGTTGCGGTGACCCATGCGAGCCTGCTCAACAACCTGGCCGGTCACGGCGAGGCGATGCACCTGGTCGATAACGACCGCTGCGTATCCTGGCTGCCGTGGTACCACGACATGGGGCTGGTCGGCTGCTTCCTCTCGCCGATCGCCAACCAGATGTCGGCCGACTACCTCAAGACCGAGGATTTCGCCCGGCGTCCGCTCGCCTGGCTTGACCTGATCAGCCGCAATCCGGGCACCACGCTCTCTTATTCGCCGACTTTCGGTTACGACATCTGCGCGCGGCGCATTTCCAGCCAGAGCAATGTCAGCGAACGCTTTGACCTGTCGCGCTGGCGGGTCGCGGGCAACGGGGCCGACATGATCCGCCCCGACGTGATGCAGGGCTTCGTCAATGCCTTCGCGCCGGCCGGCTTCAAGGCCAGCGCCTTCCTGCCCAGCTACGGCCTTGCTGAAGCGACCCTTTCGGTCACGATCATGCCGCCGGGCGAAGGGATCCGCGTCGAACTGGTCGAGGAAGAGCGCCTGTCGGGCGTAACCCGCGACCTCAGCCGTCCGGCCCGCTACCGCGCGATTGTCAACTGCGGCAAGGCGGTCAAGGACATGACGCTCGAGATCCGCGGGGCCAAGGGTGAAGCGCTGGGCGACCACCACATCGGCAAGGTCTGGTGCAGGGGCCCCAGCGTGATGCTGGGCTATTTCCGCGACGCGGAAGCGACCGGGGCCTGCCTGGTCGATGGTTGGCTCGATACCGGCGACATGGGTTACATGGTCGATGGCTATCTGTTCATTGTCGGCCGCGCCAAGGACATGATCATCATCAACGGCAAGAACCACTGGCCGCAGGACATCGAATGGGCAGTCGAGCAATTGCCCGGCTTCAACCACGGCGACATCGCTGCTTTCTCGGTCGAAACCGAAACCGGCGAGGAATCGGTCGCCGTGCTGGTCCACTGCCGCGTCTCCGACCCCGAAGAGCGCCAGAAACTGCACGACACGATCCGCGACAAGGTCCGCTCGATCCTGGGCCACCCGGCGATCGTCGAACTGGTCCCCCCGCGCACCCTGCCCCGCACCAGTTCGGGCAAGCTCAGCCGGGCGAAGGCCAAGAAGCAGTACCTTTCGGGCGAGATCGAGCCGATCAGACTGGCGGCCTGAGCGCACTCCGGCAGCGGTGTCGCAGGTCTGCCAGAACGGAATGGTTCACGCAGAGGTCGCAGAGAAGAAAGTGGAGACGCAGAGAAGTCTGCGTCTCCACTTTCTTCTCTGCGACCTCTGCGTGAACTAATCTGCCAGTTGAGCCACAGCGCCAAAGGTAGAAGGGATGCGCGCCCACCTGTTTCAACCTACCAGGCCGAAAGCGCCAACCCGCCCAAAGCACTAACCGCCAGCACCCGGATCACGCCCCACTTCAACCGGAAGATCAGCAGCGCGGCCAGGGCGGCCAGCACTCCGGCGCGCCAGTCGAAGCTGGTGAGCTGGGGCAGGTCGATGCGGAGCGGGCCGAGGGTGACTTTCTGGCCCTCGCGGAACAGCACGTGGAGGCCGAACCAGAGCGATAGGTTGGCGACGACGCCGACCACCGCGGCGGTCACGGCGGCCAGCGCGCCTTTGAGCTTCTGGGCCCGCTCCAGCCGCTCCATCCACGGGGCGAGCGCGAAGATCCACAGGAAGCACGGGGCGAAAGTGACCCAGGTGGTGAGGCCTGCGCCGATGAGGCCGGCGACCAGCGGGCTGAACGGTTCGGGGCTGCGATAAGCGGCGAGGTAGCCCACAAATTGCGTGACCATGATCAGCGGGCCGGGGGTGGTTTCAGCCAGGCCCAGCCCGTCGGCCATCTCGCCCGCGCTGAGCCAGCCGTAGTTGCCGACCGCCTGCTGCGCCATATAGGCCAGCACCGCATAGGCGCCGCCGAATGTCACCACCGCGAGCTTGGAAAAGAACGCGCCGATCTGCCACAGCACGTGGTCCGGCCCCAACGTCAGGAACACCGCCAGCATTGGTGCGGCCCAGACCGCGCCGCCTGCCAGCACCGCGCGCAAGGTCTGCCCCCATGGGCGCGGACTATGCGGCGGGGGAGCCGCAATCGGCCCCAGCGCCAGCCACTGCGGCCTGAGCGCCGCCGCCAGGGCGCCCAGCAGCCCCGCGCCCAGCAGCAGCAGCGGGAATGGCAAGGCCAGCACGAACAGCCCGGCGAAAGCCGCCAGCGCAGTGCCGCGCATCAGCGGCGTCTTGAGCGCGCGGCCCGCCAGCCGCAACAGCGCCTGAACCACCACCGCCAGCACCGCCGCCTTGATCCCCAGGAACAGCGCGGCGAACCAATCCAGCCCGGCGGCAAAGCCATAGAGCATCGACAGCGCCAGGATCACCAGCGCGCCGGGAATCACGAACAGCAGCCCGGCGGCGAGCCCGCCCTTTACCCCGTGCAGTTTCCAGCCGATCCAGATCGCCAGCTGCTGCGCCTCGGGTCCGGGCAGCAGGTGGCACAGGTTGAGCGCGTGGAGGTATTGCTCTTCGCCAATCCAGCCGCGCTCTTCCACGATCTCGCGGTGCATCAGCGCGATCTGCCCGGCCGGCCCGCCAAAACTGAGGCAGCCGATCCGGGCGGAGACCCGCACCAGCTCAGAGAAGGAGGGGGCGGTCATTCCGGCGGCAGAACCTTTTCCAATGGTTCGAGAGCATTAGGCCCAAGGGGCGGAGGTGGCCAGCCATTTGTCCCCAATTCGGAGCCGCTGCGAAGTTGCAGAAGGCCCCGAATCGCGCCAGTTTCGTCGCCAATCGCGTTTGGTTGCCACTTGGGGGAGCGGGCAATGGCCAGTACTGTGTCTGACAAGGAAAGCTACGGCGTTCTGATCAACTGGGGCTTGCAGAGCCTGGGATCGAAGCTTGACCTCAAATTGCAATGCGCCGGATCGACCCGCTGCGACGATCGCGTGGCGCTGGACGATCACCATATCGTGATGACCCGCGAGCAGGCCGCAGTGCTGGCCAATTACCTTTTCGAAGTCAGCGGCCAGACCCCGCCGCGCGCTCGCCGGGGCCTGCTGGCGCGCTGGTTCGGGTAAATTGGCGCTTTCCTACACCGCGTCAGACAGGCATCCTCAGCCGATGCCAAAACCACCCAGGCCGCGATGAACCGCGCCGCGATCCGTTTCCGCCCCTTCCCCAAAGCCGCGCCGCCAGCGCGGCTTTGGCGCATCTGGGGCTTGTTCTATGGAAAACTCATACCCCTTGCGCGCATGTGTTTCATCAACTTGCATTTTTCGCAATTGCCACGCCGGGACCAAAGCGCCCGGCAAACGGCTACTTGCCCCACGTGTCTTATCTTGATAACACAGCTTGCAACTTTGCCCCATGCACTCCACATTGAGGCAACGACCACTGCAGATGGACCCTAATGCCATGGCCACCACGCCGACTGAAACCGCAACGATGTCTCCGCTGAACCTGACCCCGCCCGAGCCGGTGCCGGTGGTCGCGCCCGAAGCTGCTGCCGGGCTGGTGCCGGTCTCGAAGGAAGAGAAGTCGAAGCTCGAAACCAAGGTTGATGCCTTTGTCGCCGATCTGGTCGCCTCGGACGCCAACTCGCCCGAGTTCGGCCGCAAAATCGATCAGATTACCAACATGGGGCGCAAGGAAATTGCCACCGCGGCGGGCATGGCCAACCGCTTCCTCGACCGTCCGGTCCGGGCGATGGACAAGGACGCCGGGGTCGGCGCGAACCTGTCCGAGCTGCGCCGCACGGTGGAAGAGCTCGATCCGGGCAAGGCCGGCCAGCTTTCGACCGGGCGCAAGATTCTGGGCTTCATCCCCTTTGGCAACACGATGAAGCGGTACTTCAATAGCTACCAGTCGGCCCAGACCCACATCCAGTCGATCCTTACCCACCTCGCTTCGGGCAAGGACGAGCTGCTGATGGACAATGCCGCGATCGACGTTGAACGGCAGAAGCTGTGGGAAGCGATGGGTCAGCTGGAGCAGATGATCCACATCTCCAAGACGCTGGACGCCAAGCTGGAGGAAACCGCTGCCGAGCTGGACGCGACCGACCCGGCCAAGGCCAAGGCGCTGCGCGAAAGCGCGCTGTTCTATGTCCGCCAGCGCACCCAGGACCTGCTGACGCAAATGGCGGTATCGGTGCAGGGTTATCTCGCGCTCGATCTGGTCAAGAAGAACAACGTCGAACTGGTCAAGGGCGTGGACCGCGCCAGCACCACCACCGTGGGGGCGCTGCGCACCGCGGTGACCGTGGCCCAGGCGCTGACCAACCAGCGGCTGGTGCTCGAACAGATCACCGCGCTCAATTCGACCACTGCCAATATTATCGATTCGACCAGCACCCTGCTGCGCGACCAGACCGGGCGGATCCACGAACAGGCCGCCAGCTCGACCATCCCGGTCGAAGTGCTGCAGCGCGCGTTCCAGAACATCTATGACACGATGGACAATATCGACACCTTCAAGATCAAGGCGCTCGACAGCATGAAGCAGACGGTCACCACGCTGTCGGCCGAGCTGGAAAAGTCCAAGGGCTACATCGCCCGCTCCGAAGGCGCAGCGCAGGCCGCCAAGTCGCTTGAAGGGCCCAGCATTCTCAGTCTGGAGGGCTAAGTGGCCGGCGAAGCCCATCAGTCTGACGTGATCATCGGCGCCGCGCGGCGCAGCCTGGTCGATCAGCGTGCCGGCGGCCGCCGGGTGCTGCCGCAAGGCGCGCGGGCGATCAAGCGCGGACACTTTGGCCGCAAGCTGCGCAATGTCGCGCTGGCGGTGGGCGGAATCTGGCTGGGGCTTTCGGTGGTGGGCTCGATCATTGGCGGGATTGGCTGGGAAGGCCTGCTGCTGGGGATCGTCGTGACCGGGGGCGCGGTCTGGGCTTTCGGCAAGTATCCGCGGATGAAGCCGCCGACGATCGCCGATCTCGATCCGACGCAGACCGACGTGCGCAAGCTGGTCGGACAGACCGAGCTGTGGCTGGAAAGCCAACGCCCCGCCCTGCCAGCCCCGGCGGTGCAACTGGTCGACCAGATTGGCCACCAACTCGACGTGCTCGGCGCGCAGCTTGCCCAGACCGACCAGGACCACCCCAAAGCGGGCGAAGTGCGCAAGCTGGTGGGTGAACATCTGCCCGGCCTGATCCAGGGCTATCGCCAGATTCCCGAGCAGCTGCGCTATGAAGAGCGCGCCGGATCGAGCCCCAACAAGCAGTTCATCGACGGCCTTTCGACCATCAGCGCCGAGATCGACAGCGTCACCCGCCAGCTTGCCATGGGCTCGCTGGACAGCCTGGCGATCAAAAGCCGCTATCTGGAATACAAGTACGGCGAAACAGGCATGGACGGCGAAAGCCAGACCTGATGCGGATCCCGATTCCGCACAAGCTCGGCCGCGAGGAAGCCCGCCAGCGGCTCCATTCGCGCAGCGGCGAAATCGCCGGGATGATGCCCGGCGGCATGGCCGATGTCACCGTCACCTGGCCGCACGAGGACCGGATGGAACTCCAGATCGCGACCATGGGCAAGACCGCGCAAGGCAGCGTCGAGATTGGCGATGACAGCGTGGTATTCGAGATCGACTTGCCCGGCGGGTTGTCATTCGTTGAACCGATGATCCGCAGCGCGGTTGAAGCCAAGGGGCAAAAGCTGCTGGGCTGACAAGCCGGGCAAGCTAGGTTTCAGGTAAACACAGCCAAAGGGCGCGCATGAACAACAAGTTTCGCCTCCCCGCCCTGGCGCTCGCCGCGTTCTCGCTCAGCGGCTGCGCCGCGCTTTCGAAGCACCCGGTCGGCAATGTCGCCGTGCCGCAGCCAGCCAAGTCGGTTGAACTCAGCCGTTACCTCGGCCGCTGGTATGAACTGGCGCGCTATGAACAGGGCTTCCAGAAGGACTGCGAGGGCGTGACCGCCGACTATGCACTGCGCGCCGACGGCAAGATTTCGGTGCTCAACAAGTGCCGCAAGCCCGACGGCAAGCTGAAGGACGCCAATGGCAAGGCCAAGATTGTCGATACCGCGACCGGGGCCAAGCTCAAGGTCAGCTTCTTCGGGCCTTTCTACGGCGACTACTGGGTGCTTGACCGGGCCGAGGATTACTCCTGGTCGATCGTCGGCGAGCCCTCAGGCCGGTATCTGTGGATCCTCTCGCGCGAGGCCAATCCGGGCCAGGCCAAGCTCGATGCGCTGATCGGCCGGGTCAAGGCGCTGGGCTATGACACCAGCATGCTGCGGATCACCAAGCAGCCCTAACGTCCTCCGCTCAGCAACACATCGACCACGCCGGGATCGGCCAGGGTCGAGGTGTCGCCCAGGTTGCTGACATCCCCCTCGGCGATCTTGCGCAGGATCCGGCGCATGATCTTGCCGCTGCGGGTCTTGGGCAGGCCGGGGGCGAAATGGATCACGTCGGGCGTGGCGATCGGACCGATTTCCTTGCGGACCCAGGCCACCAGTTCCTTGCGAATTTCCTCGCCTGGCTCCTCGTTGGCGTTGAGCGTGACATAGGCATAGATGCCCTGCCCCTTGATCTCGTGCGGCATGCCGACCACCGCGGCTTCGGCGACCTTGGCATGGGCAACCAGCGCCGATTCGACTTCGGCAGTGCCCATCCGGTGGCCCGAGACGTTGATCACGTCATCGACCCGGCCGGTGATCCAATAGGTTCCGTCCGCATCGCGCTTGCAGCCATCGCCAGTGAAGTAGAGTCCCTTGTAGGTGGTGAAATAGGTCTGGAAGAAGCGGTCGTGATCGCCCCAGACAGAGCGCATCTGCCCGGGCCAGGACTGGCGGATGCAGAGGTTGCCCTCGGTTTGCCCGAACAGCTCGTTGCCCTCGGCATCGACGATCAGCGGCACCACCCCGAACATCGGAAAGCTGGCCGCGCCGGGCTTCATCGCATGGGCGCCAGGCAGCGGGGTCATCATGCAGGCGCCGGTTTCGGTCTGCCAATAGGTATCGACCACTGGGCAGCGTTCATCGCCAACCACCCGCCAGTACCATTCCCAGGCCTCGGGATTGATCGGCTCACCGACCGAGCCGAGCAGGCGCAGCGACTTGCGGCCGGTTGCCTTCACCCAGTCGTCGCCTTCGCGCATCAGGGCGCGCAGCGCGGTGGGCGCGCCATAGAAGATCTCGACCTGGTGGCGATCGACGATCTCCCAGAAGCGGGAATGCGTCGGATAGTTCGGCACGCCTTCGAACATCACCGTGGTCGCGCCATTGGCCAGCGGGCCATAGACCACATAAGAATGCCCGGTGACCCAGCCCACATCGGCCGCGCACCAGTAGACTTCGCCGGGACGGTAATCGAACACGTATTGGTGGGTCATCGCCGCCCAGGTCAGGTAGCCGCCGGTGGTGTGGAGCACGCCCTTGGGCTTGCCGGTTGAACCCGAGGTGTAGAGGATGAACAGCGGGTCTTCCGCGCTCATTTCTTCAGGCTCGCAGTGCGGTGAAACAGCATCGCGCAGCTTGTCCCACCAGTGATCGCGACCTTCGACCATCCCCACATCATTGCCGACATGGCGCACCACCAGCACTTCGCTCACCGAAGGGCAGCTGGCCAGGGCCTCATCGACATTGGCCTTCAGCGGCACCAGTTTGCCCCCGCGCATCCCGGCGTCGGCGGTGATGACAATGTTGCTGTCGCAGTCCTGGATCCGGCCCGCGAGCGCCTCGGGGCTGAACCCGCCGAAGACAATCGAGTGGATCGCCCCGATCCGGGTGCAGGCCAGCATTGCCATCGCGGCTTCAGGAATCATCGGCATGTAGATCGTGATCCGGTCGCCGCGCTTGGCGCCCAGGTCCTTCAGCGCATTGGCCATCCGGCAGACTTCGCCGTGAAGTTCGCGGTAAGTCAGCTTGCGCTGCTGGGCGGCATCGTCGCCTTCCCAGATGATCGCCACATCATCGCCGCGCGTCTCAAGGTGCCGGTCGAGGCAATTGGCCGAGACATTCAGCGTGCCCTCGGAGAACCACTCGATCCCGAAATCGGCTTCGTTGAAAGAACATTTGTTGAGCTTGGTCCACGGCCTGATCCAGTCCAGCCGGGCGCTCTCTTCGCGCCAGAATGCCTCGGGCGTTTCCAGCGCCGCGCGGTACTTGTCGGCATAGCGCTCGGCATTTATGAAGGCGCGCGCGGCCCATTCAGGCGTGACGGGATGGATGCTGGCCATGACTCTCTCCGGATTCGTGCTTTCGCCGCAGTTACGGACCCGCCGAGCCCAGCGTCAACCGCTAGGGGCGCGCTCAGAAGAAGAACTTCTGCTGCCAGTAGAAGGTCGAAGTGATCGGATCGCCCGCGCCGTTGGTAGCCGGACGGAAACGCAAGCGTTCCATCGCGAGCCGACAGGCGACCGCGTCGGTACCGGGAAAGCCGCTGCTCTTGTAGACCCGGCAGCCAGTGGCACGGCCAGAGGGGCTGACCGTCAGCGCGAGGATGGTCGACTTGCCGATCCGCGCCTCACGCCCGCCGGGCGGCAGCGGGAAGTCTGAAGCGCGGTCGATCTGGCCCGAGATATGCGCGGCCTTGCTGGGTCGACCGCCGCCCGGCCCATTGCCGTCCCCGCCGCTGCCCGGGCCGCTGCCGGGGCCGCTGAGCCCGGTGCCCGCGCCCTGGTTGGCCGCGCCTGAAGTGTTGGCGCTGCCGGTGCTGGCCGCCTTGGGCGCCGGAGACTTGGCAATCGGCACCTTTGGCTCGGGCGCCTTGACCTCACGCGCAACGGCTTTCTTGCCGGGATCGCCGGCCGCTCCGGCTTTCGCCGGTTCGGGCAAAGGTTCCGGCTTTGGCGGCGCGGTGATCGTGACAGTAAAGGTCGAAAGCACCTTCTCGACCGCCTTGGCCGAGAACTCTGGAGCGAAAGCGCGGACCAGGCCGAGGATCGCCAGCACATGCAGCGCCACCACCAGCAGCGCCACACCAAACCGGGTGCGCTTGGGCGGTTCGGGGTTATAGTCGTCCTCGTCGTCCATCGCCGGACTATGCCATCGCGTTGCTTTCAGGGCAAATCTATCCGGAAACCGCGCGAACCTTGACCCCATCCCTCACCTTTTCGCCGGGATGAAGGATGACCTGGTCGCCATCGTCCAAGCCGTCGAGCAATTCGGCTGCGCTGTCGTTCATCTGGCCGACCTTGACCCTTTTCAGTCTGGCCCGGCCATCGCCGTCGATCGCAAAGACCGCCCAGCCTTCGCCCCGGCGGAACAGTGCGCCCAGCGGCACTTGCCGCACCTTGGGCGCGGCCCATAGCTCGACCCGCACGGTCACCCGGTAGCCATGCCCCAGCCGCTGCCAGGCCGCGCGCGGATCGACCAGGTCGATCACCACGTTGACCCGCTGTTCTTCCACGCCGAGCGCGGAAATCTTGGTGAAGCCGAACGGTTCGACCAGCCGGACCCGTCCCCTTAGCGGTGCCTCGCCGCCCCAGGCGTCGATCGTCACCCCGGCACCCGGCCGGACCTTGACCGCATCGGCGGACAGCATGTCCGACACGATCTCTATCGCGCCCGGATCGCCCAGTTCCATCAGGTGGGTCCCGGCCACGACCGGGCTGTTGCTTTCCTCCAGCACGCGCAAGACCGTACCCGACACCGGCGCAAGCACGCGCACCACTTGCCCGCGCGGCGGAGCGCCCGTGCTGCGCAGGCTGGCCTGTGCAGCCTGCAGCGCATGAAGCGCGGCATCTTCGCCCTGGCTGGCGGCGGTGCGCGCGGCACGGGCCTGGGCCAGCGCCGCTTTCGACTGGTCATAGCGCGCGCGCGAGACGAATCCGGCGGGCAGCAAGGCCGCCACGCGGCCGAAATCGGCCTGCGCCAGCTGCTCGGCCGCGCGGGCTTCCTGGACCCGCGCCCGGGCCGCAGCCAACTGGGCCAGCAACCCGCCGATCCTGGCGACGGTGGTCGCATAGGACCGGGCATCGACCGGAGCGGGCGCGACCGGCTGGATTTCGGCCAGCAGGGTCTGCCCGCGCACCACTTCGGCCCCGGCCTTGAACGGCACGCGCAGCAGCTCGCCGGTGACCGGGGCGGCCAGGGTGTAAAGATCGCGGACGCGGGTTTCGCCGATATCGTCGATGGTCACGGCCATTGGACCACTGACGATCCTGGCCGCTTCGACTTCGAGCGCGGGCTTGCGCAGCATGGCCCAGGCAGTCAGCGCCAGCGCCAGCACGATCAGCACTGCGACGATCCGTGGTCCGGTGATCATCTTGCGGTTCATGATCACTCCCGAGTCTTGAGTGCCCTTACCAGATCGAGCCGGTCAGCGCTGCGGCGGATCAGCCAGGCGGTTGCCGCAGCAGCCAGCGCCACTACCACCACGCCTTCGCCCAGCGTGCGCGCGCTGACCGCCGAGGGGATCAGGAACAGGTCCGAAGAAAAGCTTGCGGCGATGTAGCGCGACAGGGCCACGCCCAGCGCCAGTCCCAGCGGTAGCGCGGCCAGGGCCAGCAGCGCCTGCTCACCCAGCAGCACGAAGCCCGCCTCGCCCTTGCGGTAGCCCAGCACCCGCATCGAAGCGAGGTCGCGCGCGCGTTCGGACAGGCTGATCCGCGCCGAGGTATAGCTGACCCCGACCACAATCAGCATCGCGAACAGCGTGTTGAACAGGGTGACGATCCCCATCGATTCGGCAATCGTCTCGCGAATTCCCCGCAATGCCGCGCTGGCGACCGATACCCCCGCGACCATCGGAGTCTGCTTGAGCGCGGTGTAGAGCGCGCCCAGCTGCCCCGGCTCAGCCATGATATAGGCCCCGCTCGCAACCTCGCCTTCGTGCAGGTACCGGGCCAACGCGCCGCGTTCGATTGCCAGTGACGCCCCCAGCGGGACATCGATCACTTGCGCTACCTGCACGGAAAAACGCTGGCGTTCACCTTCGGTCACGCGGACATCGATCGTGTCGCCGGCGCGTGCGTCGAGCTTGCGGGCCAGCTGGCTAGAGATGATCACACCGTGACGCGATGGCTCGATTTGCGTGCCGTCCAGCGTCACCAGTCGCATCAGTTCCGCCCCTTGGGCCAGCCCCAGCAGCGTCTCGCGGGCGCGGTGCGGACCGCGGGTCAGTTCGACCGGGACTCCGCGCCAGGTTTCAATCCGTTGCACGCCGGGCAGCGAGGCCAGTTCGCGCAGGACATGAGCGTCGCGCGGTTCGGCGAAAGTCAGCGACAGGTCGGCGCGCTGGCCACGCTCGAATGTCAACTGGATCATCCGGTCGATATTGTCGGTCGAACTGGCCGAAGCGACATAGAGCGCGCAAGCGGCGGCCAGGCCCGCAACGCTGGCAAGCGAACGCAAGGGGCGGCGAAACAGGCCGCGCAGGATCATCCGGCTGGGTTCATCGGGCATGATCCGCACCACCCGGTCCGAAATCCCGCGGCGCGAATAGCGCGGCGGTGAAGGCGGGCGCATCGCTTCGGCCGGGGTCAGCCGCTGCGCCCGCCAGACCGCCATGGCCGCACCCGCCAGGACCGCCAGCAAGGCCAGGCCAGCCGCGATCAGGTAGATGTCGATCCCGGCTACGAACGTCAGGAACGGGAAGGAATAGAAATCCTGATACATCCCGGCGATCCCCCGCCCCATCCAGGCGCCCAGGCCCCAACCGGCGAGCACGCCGCCCAGCGACAGCAGCAGTGCCAGCTGGGCATAGTGCGCGACGATTGCCGTGCTGCGATAGCCAAAGGCCTTGAGCAGCCCGATTACCTCGCGCTCGGTATCGACCAGCCGGGCGAGCAGGATATTGAGCAGGAAGGCCGCGACCCCCAGGAAGATCGGCGGCAGGATTTCGACCGTGGTGCGCAGCTGGTCGATCTCGCTCGACACGAACCGGTCGGAGACCAGCAAGTCGCGGCCATAGGCCCCGGCCGCGCCATATTGCGCGGCGGCCAGATCGAGGCGGCGGATCACCTCGTCCTTGCTGGCCCCCGGTGCAAGATGAACCAGCAGCTCGTTGAAACCATCGCGCATGTCGAGCGCGGCGCTGAGCGGTTCACGGCCCATCCACAGCACCGCGAAGCGGCGGTTGTCCGGGAAGATCTGCCCTGGGGCGACGGCATAGACATATTCGGGCGATAGCGCTGTGCCGACCAGGGTGAGCTCGATCCGCTTGCCGTGGACCAGCGTCGGCAGCCGGTCACCCAGCGAGAGTCGCGCGGCCTTGACGAACAGTTCGCTGGCCACGACCTCGTCTCCGCGGCCATCGCGAGGCAAGCGGCCCGAGCGCAGGACCAGGCGGTTGAGACTGACCGGCAGCGAGTGGATCCGCGCCGAAACCGGCTCGGCAATCCCGGCAACGTCGAGCGTGGCATGGGCCGAAACCCGGCTCTCCACCCCGGCGATCCCGGGCAGCGCGCGCAAGTCACGCACAAGGCTGTCAGGCGCGCGGCGCAGCGGCGCCCACAGGTCGGCCAGGGCATAGCGCTGGTAATAGGCCTCGCGCGTCGCCTCCAGGCTGCGGATCATGCCATAGGACATCACCACCATGCCCACGCCTGCGGCCATGACCAGCGCGATCGCCAGCGCCTGCGCGCGCAATCGCCACAGATCACGCAGCAGCTTGGCGGTCAGCGGCGGCACACCCTTGATCACCAGCTCAGCTCCGCCGGGCTGCGCCGCACGGCATTGCGGCTGTGCGAAGCAATCGCGCCATCGGCAAAGCGGATCACCTCGTCCGCCATGTCGGCGATCACCGCGTTGTGGGTGATGATGAACACCGTGGTCCCAACCTCGCGGTTGATCGTGTCGAGCGCGGTCAGCACCCGCGCGCCGGTGGCGCTGTCGAGCGCGCCGGTCGGCTCGTCGCATAGCAGCACCGCCGGGCGCTTGGCGATCGCGCGGGCAATCGCGACGCGTTGCTGCTCGCCGCCCGAAAGCTGCGCCGGGAAATGATCGAGCCGGTCCTCCAGCCCGACCATGGCCAGTGCCGCTTCGGGTGCCATCGGGTCCTCGGCGATATCGGTGATCAGCTGGACATTCTCGCGCGCGGTCAGCGAGGCGATCAGGTTGTAGAACTGGAAGACAAAGCCGATCGACGCGCGGCGGTATTCGGTCAGGCCATCGGCATCGAGCGCGGTCAGCTCAAGATCGCCGAACCAGGCCTGCCCGGAGGTCGCGGCATCGAGCCCGCCAAGGATGTTGAGCAGCGTCGACTTGCCCGAACCCGAAGGGCCCAGCAGCACCAGCATCTCGCCCTTGTGCACGGTCAGGTCCACCCCGCGCAGCGCGTGGACCGCAGTGGCACCCTCGCCATAGGACTTGGTGAGGCCCATGCTGCGATAGATCGCCTCACCGTGGTCCATCACCGGTGCTCCTTGCCCCGATGCGCCTTGCGGTGCGCGGCATAGCTTTCCAGCACCTTGCGCATTTCGGCAATCGCCTGCTGGCGGCGGGCCTCGTCGTCGATCCTCGCCAGGTCGCGCTTCAGCCCGGTGACGAAGTCGGCATAGCTGTTCTGCCAATCGCGACCCAGCGCCGCGGTCAGGTCGGTGCGGCCGGTCTTGGTGCGCCGGGCCGGGGCACCAGGCGGCAGGTCATAGCTTTCGCCGATTTCGGGGATCATCGGCCTGATCCCCGGCACTCGCTGCACCACCAGCCTGGCAAGCGTTTCCAACGCTTCGCTTTCGCCGTGGACCAGGAACAGGCTGCCCGCCACCGGCGCGCGCGCTACAATCCAATCCAGCAGCTCGCCCTGATCGGCGTGGGCGGAGTACGAGTCGATCCGCCGGATCGTCGCGCGGACCATCACGTCCTGTCCCGAGATCCGCACCCGCCCGGCGCCCTCCAGGATCACCCGGCCGAGCGAGCCCTGGGCCTGGTAGCCGACGAACAGCACGGTCGATTCGCGGCGAAACAGGTTGTGGATCAGGTGGTGGCGGATCCGCCCCGCCTCGCACATCCCCGAAGCGGCCATGATGATCGCCCCCGACACCGAATTGAGCCGGATCGATTCCTGGACGCTCTCGACGAAGTGGAAGTTGGGGCAATTGAACGTGCAGTCGGGATCGACGTCCTCCAGATCGTGGGCATGGCGTTCGAACACCCGGGTGGCCTGGCTTGCGAGCGGACTGTCGATGAACACCGGGACATGGCCGATCGCCTTGGTCCGGACCAGCTCGGCGATATCGAGCAGCAGTTCCTGCGTGCGTTCCAGAGCGAATGTCGGAATCACCAGGTTGCCGCCGCGCGCCAGTGCGCCGCGGATTTCCGCCTCAAGCAGTCTGCGCCGGGCCTCGATCGAAATCTGTTCGCGCGCGCGGTCACCATAGGTGCTTTCGCACAGCACATGGTCGAACCCGGCCGGGCTTTCGGGATCGGGGTGGAAGGCCTTGTTGTCAGGGCCAAGGTCGCCCGAGACCAGCACCCGTGTCCCGCCAGCCTCCAGCTCAGCCGAGGCCGAACCCAGGATGTGCCCGGCATTCCACAGCCGGACGCGAAAGCCAGGCGCGGGTTCGAACCATTCTTCCAGCTCGACCGGGCTGCATTGCCCCCAGGCGGCGAGTGCATCGGCTTCGGTGTAGAGCGGCTCGAACGGTTCCTCGCCCGCGCGGTCGCGGCGGCGGTTGCGCCGTGCGGTATCCGCCTCCTGGATCCGCCCCGCATCGGCGAGCATGTATTCGAGCAGGTCGGCGGTTGGCTGGGTGCACCAGATTCGTCCTTCGAAGCCTTCGGCGACAAGGCGCGGCAGCAGGCCCGAGTGGTCGATATGGGCATGGGTCAGCACCACCGCATCGACCTTGCGAGGATCGAACCCGAAGGCCCCTGAGTTCAGCCCTTCCAGCGTGCGCGAGCCCTGGAACATCCCGCAATCGACCAGCACGCGGGTCTTGCCCAGCACGAACTCATGGCACGATCCGGTGACCGTGCGCGCCGAGCCATGGAAGGTGAGCGAGAGCGGTTTGGTCATGGTGCGAAAAGTGATCCTTGCCGATGCTGCTGGCAAGCAGGATAGGCCAATTCACGGCCCGGTGGATTGACCCCGGACAAACCGCGATCCACAGCCCTGCCGCGCGGGGCGGTTTGCTTTGGCCGCCCTTGAGGCTAAATATCGCGGATGGATCAGCCTCTTGCCCTCAACCGCCGCTCACTGCTCCTCGGACTGGGCGTCGGTGCGGTCGGCCTGTCGCTAGCGGGCTGCGCGGCGCGCAATTCGCTGCATTTTGCCAACTGGGACAACTACCTGGGCGAAACCACCCTGGCGGATTTCAAGGACGCCAGCGGGATCGACACCAAGCTGAGCGTGATCGCCAGCGAGGATGCGCTGTTCGACCAGCTCAAACAGGGCGGCGACTTGCCCGACCTGATCATCGCCTCGAACCGGATGGTCGAGCGGCTGACGGAAGCCGGGTTGCTCGCCACCTTGACCAAGGCCCGGCTGCCCAACCTGCGCAACCTCGATCCGCGCTTTGCCGATGCCAGCTATGATCCGGGGCGCAAGCATTCGGTGCCTTACACCTGGCTGGTCTATGGGATCGGCTATCGCAAATCGGCGGTGCCGGTGCCGCCCAAAGGCTGGAAAGACCTGTTCGCCAATCCGGTCTTTGCCGGGCGGATCGCATTGCCCGCCGATCCGGCCGACCTGTTCCGGATCGCGGCGCGCATTATGGGCAAGGGCCCCAATGCGATCACCGCCGCCGATGTTCCGGTCCTCGCCGATCTGCTCAAGGCGCAGCTCGCCCGGATCAAGGCGTTCCATAGGCACGAAGGCCAGGACCTGTTGCTGGAAAAGAAGGTCGACCTGGTTGCCGACTTCAACGGCGACCTGGCCCAGGTGATCCTTGAAGATCCCGATCTGGCTTTCGTCATGCCCGAAGAAGGCAGCGAGCTGACCTGCGACAACCTGTGCATTCCCAAGGGTGCTGGCGCGGCCGAGAATGCCCACCAGTTCATCGATTTCGTGCTGGGTGGGCAGGCCGGCAGCGTTATCTGCGAGACGATCCTGTTCCCCACCCCCAACCTCGCTGCCAAGGCGATGATGGAGGCGGCTTACCAGCAAAGCCCGGTGCTGTTCCCGCCGGCCGAATTGCTGGCGAAGAGCGAATATGCGCGCTGGAATGCCGAACTGGATCAGGCGATGGACAAGGCCTTCAAAGAACTGCCTCAGCCCTTGAACAAGGCCGGATAGGTCACTTTCAGCTTCTTCACCTTGGGCACGTCCCAGCGCAGGATATAGGGGTGGCGCGGGTTCTTGCGCATGAAGTCCTGGTGATAGGTCTCGGCCGGATAGAATTGCCCGCTCTCGATTTTGGTGACAATCCGCCCACGAAACAGCGGCTTGGCGTTGAGCGTCTTGATATAGGCCTCGACGAATATGCGCTGCTGGGCATTCTGCGGGAACACCGCGCTGCGATAGGAGCGGCCCTCGTCCGGGGTCTGGCGGTTGAGCTGGGTCGGGTCGTGAGCGACCAGGAAATAGACCCCCAGCAGATCGCCCAGCGAAACCTTGGCGGGATCATAAGTCACCCGGATTGCTTCGGCGTGGTCGGTCTTTTCCGCTGAAACAAGGTCATAAGTGGCATCACTGGCAGAGCCGCCGGCATAGCCCGAGACCACATTGGTGACGCCCTTCACATGTTCGAACGTAGCCTCCATGCCCCAGAAGCAGCCCCCGGCCAGCACAATGGTATCGGCATGGGCGGTGCCCGGTGCTGCAAACAGCAGCAGGACGGCAAGGGTCGGTCTCAACATCAAAAGTCTCCTTCGCCCCTCATTCGTTCAGGTCCCGCAATAGGTTACATGGTTCGGTGAACCGTCGGGTGCGCCCCCGGCATAACGCTCCAATCCCTCGCGGAAATCGAACGGGCGGCTGACCACATCGAGCAACATCAAGAACGGTGCAAGGTCTCCGGCTTCGGCTTGGGCCAGCGCGGCGTCGACCAGGTGGTTGCGAGGGATATGGAGCGGATTGACCGCATCCATCGCCGCCTTGCGCGCGGCCGGATCACGCGGTTCCTCGGCCAAGCGCGCCTGCCAGCGGGCATACCACTCACGCAGCACATCACGGTCAGTCAGATGTTCCTCAAGCGGCACATAACCAGCACTCAAGGTGCCTGAGATCGCCCGGAACAGCTGGGTGAAGTCAGCCTGCTGGCCTTCGAGCGCGGCGAACAGGTCTTGCGCCAGTGCGAGGTCGCCCGCGCGCTCTTCAAACAGCCCCAACTTGGCGCGCATTTCGCGCAGCCAGTGTGCCTCGTACCGCTCCGGCCACTGCTCCAGCATCACCCGCGCCGCCTCGGTATCGGCTTGGTCCACTTCGGCAATCGCCTCGATCAATGCCGAGGCGAGGCGGTAGAGGTTCCAGCGGCAGACCAGCGGTTGCTGGCCAAAGGCATAGCGTCCGCCGCGGTCGATCGAGGAGAAGACTTGTCCTTGCGAATAGCCATCGAGGAAAGCGCAAGGTCCATAGTCGATCGTCTCGCCCGAAATCGCGACATTGTCGGTGTTCATCACTCCGTGGACGAAACCCAAGGCCATCCATTTGGCGACCAGCCGCGCCTGCACCTCACAGACCGCATTGAGCAGCGCCAGCGGCCGGTTCGCTTCATGCAGACGTTCGGGGAAATGGCGTTCGAGCGCATAGTCGGTGAGCTGCTCAACCGCCTCGCGGCCCTTGTGCGCGGCGGCCCATTCAAAGGTACCGACCCGCAAGTGGCTGGCGGCGACGCGGGTCAGCACCGCGGCGGGGTGCGGCGTCTCACGCCAGATCCCCTCGCCGGTCGCAACCACAGCCAGGCTGCGGGTACTGGGAACGCCCAGCGCGGCCATCGCCTCCGACATGACATATTCGCGCAAGGCGGCGGCGAGCGTACACTTGCCATCGGCCCCGCGCGAATAGGGCGTCGCGCCCGAACCCTTGAACTGCAAGTCGAAGCGCAGCCCATCGGGCGCGATCACTTCGCCCAGCAGCAGCGCGCGGCCATCGCCCATCTGCGGATTGAAAGTACCGAACTGGTGCCCGGCATAGGTCAGCGCAACCGGCTCGCTTCCCGGCACCGGATCGCGGCCCGACAGCCATCCGGCGAGCACATCTTCGCCCGCTTCGCGGCCCGGCAGGCCCAGCCGCGCGGCCAGGGCATCGTTGAACATCACCACTTTGGGCGCGGTCGGGGTCGCGGCCTGCCAGGGCTGGTAGAACCCCGCGAGGACCCGCGTCAGGCTGTTATCGAATGCCCAGAGGGACATGTCAGCTTTCTACCTTCTCCAACGACAAGGCGTTGATGCAGAAGCGCAGCCCGCTGGGGGCCGGACCATCGGGGAAGACATGGCCCAGATGCCCGTCGCAGACATTGCAGACCGCTTCGATCCGCTGCATCCCGTGGCTCTGGTCGAGGTGATAGCCCACCACGCCTTCGGCCACCGGCTCGCCGAAACTGGGCCAGCCGGTGCCGCTTTCGAACTTGGCCGCGCTGTCGAACAGTTCGGTCCCGCAGCCCGCGCAGGCATAGAGCCCCGGCACGAACAGGCTGCACATATCGCTTGAGAAGGCCCGTTCGGTCCCGGCCAGGCGCAGCACCTGGTACTGATCGGGCGTCAGCGCTGCGCGCCATTCCTCTTCGCTGCGCTGATCGCGGCGCGGCGGCGGGTTGGCCTCGCCGCGTGCGAGGCGGATTACGTCGGTCCAGTTCATCGCGAATCTCCTGCTTCGGTCCAGTCCGAGCCAGTTCGCTGCAGATATGGGGCCGGCTACAGTGAATGCCAAGCAAGGAAGGGATCAACCGGCTTCGTCACCTCCCCCTTGATGGGGGAGGGATACCGAAGCTTGGCGACTTGTCGCCTAGCGCAGGTTGGGTGGGGGTGATGGTGCGGCCTTGTGCAGTGTTAGGCGGAGAGATCACCCCCATCCAACTGCGCCTAGCGAACAAGTTCGCAAGGCTCCGTATCCTTCCCCCATCAAGGGGGAAGAGAGGGAATGATCAAAACAACCGCGATCCATTCGGCACCCGCCGGTCGGGCGAAAACAGGATCACTGCGCCTTCCTCGTCCCCGAACCCCAGGGTCAGCACTTCGGACATGAATTTGCCAATCTGGCGCGGGGGGAAGTTGACCACGGCGGCCACCTGCCGCCCGGGCAGTTCCTCCAGCGCGTAACGATCGGTGATCTGCGCGCTCGATTTCTTCACGCCTATGGCCGGGCCGAAATCGATCACCAGCTTGTAGGCAGGCTTGCGCGCTTCGGGGAATGGCTCGGCGACAAGCACCGTGCCAACGCGGATGTCCACTGCGAGGAACTGATCAAAGCTGATATCTTCCTCGCGCGGGGCATCAGCGGCGTGGCTGAGGTGCATGCTATTCCAGCTCCAGGATCACCGCATCGACTGCCAGGCTTTCGCCCTGCTTGGCATTGATCGTCTTGACCGTCGCGGACTTTTCGGCGCGCAGGATGTTTTCCATCTTCATCGCCTCGACCACCGCGAGCGGCTGCCCAGCCTCGACCTTGTCGCCTTCCTGCACGTGCAGCGCCACCAACAGCCCGGGCATCGGGCAGATCAGGAACTTTGACAGATCCGGCGGGATCTTTTCGATCATATGGCTGGTCAGCGGGGCCAGCCGCGCGGGCAGCGCCTGAACCTTGTGGACCCTGCCATGGGTAGTGAGTTTCAGGCCGGTGCGGGTGACTTCGACTTTCACCCCGTAATCCGCATCCCCCACAGAGGCTTCGACCATCCGCTCGCCCGGCGTGTATTCCATATCGAGGTCGAGCGCCTCGCCATCGACGGTCACGTCCTCGTCCAGGCTGACCGCATGGGTCACCCCGCCGATGGTCACTGACCAGTCGTAGGGCGGCTCCAGCGTGCCATCGAGCTGCTGGTCGATCTGGCAGGCCCGGTCGGCCCGCGCGGTCATGATGAACCCGGCGATCGCGGCGAGGTGTTTGAGCGTGTCAGCCGAAGTAGCCGCACCGGTGAAGCCGTCGGGATATTCCTCGGCAATGAACCCGGTGGTCAGCTCGCCCGAGCGGAAGCGCGGGTGCTGCATGATCGCGCTGACGAAATCGATGTTGTGGCCAAGGCCCTCGATCTCGAAGCGGTCAAGCGCTGCAATCTGAAGGTCGGCGGCTTCGCTACGGGTCGGGGCCCAGGTGATCAGCTTGGCGATCATCGGGTCGTAGAACATGGAGACTTCTCCGCCTTCCATCACCCCGTCATCGACGCGGATGTAGCCCTGCGGCATCTCGACTTCGCTCGATGCGAACGGAGGTTGGGAGGAAACGGAATCCAAACCAGACCCGTTCGTGTCGAGCGAAGTCGAGACACCGTCGGCAAACGGGGCTTGGGTTTTGTCCGCGAGGGGAGGATTGTAACGCACCAGCCGCCCGGTCGAGGGCAGGAACCCGCGATAGGGGTCTTCGGCATAGACCCGGTTCTCGATCGCCCAGCCTTCGATCTTCACATCATCCTGCGTGATGCTGAGCTTCTCGCCAGCGGCAACGCGGATCATCTGTTCGACCAGATCGATCCCGGTGATGCATTCGGTGACCGGGTGTTCCACCTGCAGGCGGGTGTTCATTTCGAGGAAGTAGAAGCTCTCGCCGCTGGGGTCCGCGCCCGAAACGATCAGCTCGACCGTCCCGGCGCTGTAATAGCCCACCGCACGCGACAGCGCGACGCATTGCTCGCCCATCGCCTTGCGCATCTTGGGCGTGACGAACGGCGAAGGCGCTTCCTCGACCACTTTCTGGTGGCGGCGCTGGATGCTGCATTCGCGCTCGTTCAGGTAGAGCACGTTGCCATGCTGATCGCCCAGGATCTGGATCTCGATGTGACGCGGACCCAGGATGAATTTCTCGATGAACACGCGGTCGTCGCCGAACGAGTTCAGCCCCTCGCGCTTCACCGCCTCAAAGCCTTCGCGCACGTCCTTTTCATCATAGGCGAGGCGCATGCCCTTGCCGCCGCCGCCGGCGCTGGCCTTCATCATCACCGGATAGCCGATCTCGGCCGAGATCCGCACCGCGTGCTCGGTATCCTCGATCTCGCCCACGAAGCCGGGGACAACATTGACTCCCGCCTCCTTGGCAAGCTTCTTGCTCTCGATCTTGTCGCCCATCGCGGCAATGGCATTCACCGGCGGGCCGATGAAGGCGATGCCGTTCTTCGCCAGTTCCTCGGCGAACGAGGTCCGTTCGGACAGGAACCCATAACCCGGATGCACCGCCTCGGCCCCGGTCTGTTTGCACGCCGCAATGATCTTGTCCGCGATCAGATAGCTCTGCGCGGCGGGCGACGGGCCGATGTGTACGGCTTCGTCCGCCATCTGCACAAACGGCGCGCGGGCATCGGCATCCGAATAGACCGCGACGGTCTGGATACCCATCCGCCGGGCAGTCTTGATCACCCGGCACGCGATTTCGCCACGGTTGGCGATGAGGATTTTTCTGAACATTCTATTTGCCTCGTAATTTGGCGAGTTTGGCTTTGAACTCTGCTTCGAGTTGTTCCCAGCCTTCGCCGAAATGAGCTTCCCGATGATGATTAGCGCACAGTGCAATTACGTTTTCGAGCGTATCTGGTCCCTGCTTTGCAAGGCTGATGATGTGATGCGCTTCGACGTAGAATCTGCCGTCCGGCTTCCTAAAGCCAACAGCTCCGCAATGCTCACATTTGCCGTTCGCACGGGCTAAAACCTCCTGCCGAACCTTTTCATCGCGAAGATAGTAGATTGCCGCATACTTGGCTCTGCCCGGCTGCTCATTGCCGATTACCGGCACTTCAAGATCATCGATCGCAGAACCGACACTCGTGAAACCTGTCTGCAGTGCTTCAGTGGTGATTGTACCGACAATCGTTCCAAGAATCTTCTTGCCTTCACGCCTCACGCGAAGTGCAAGCAGGGTCTGCCTGTCAAAAGAACGCCGCTTTCGTGGAACGGTCAGCGGGTAGATTGGTGTGCATTTGACGCCATACGCAATCAAATTGTGTTCGATTGTGGCATCTAAAAGACGAAGGATTTCGCGGCGACCATGATCGGAAGATGGCACAACCTCGGTGTCATCCCAGAATTCATATGTTTGGCCGTCAAATCGGATTTCGTTATCCCAGATCGTGAATAAGGTTGAACGCCCGTCATTGCCTAGCGCAGACCACGACCATCTCATATTTTTGAGTGGGAAGCCTATCGAGCTGCAAAATCCAGAAAACGACGTCGAAGATGGTTCGATAGTTTTCTCCAACTTCCTTAATGTGAACCCCATAGATCGAATCTGAGGCTCACAATCATTGGTTTTGAATGATCGGGGGCGGATAGGAGGCTGGTGCGCCGAAGCCCAGATCGCTTTGATAGGATACTCGGCTCCCCCATGGACGATCCACGTGGTTACCGACCCGCGACCTGCAGCATACTTCTTCAAGAACGCTTTCTCACCGATGCGCTCAAACTCGGAGATTCGTTCGAGAATGTCGGCCTTACTAACCATTCACCCCTCCACCGGCGGCATATTGTGCCCCAGCAGCCGCAACATATCCGCCGCGCATTCAACCACGTTGGTGCCGGGACCATAGATCCCCTGCACGCCTGCTTCGCGCAGGAAGTCATAGTCCTGCGGCGGGATCACCCCGCCGGCAACGACCTTGATGTCGGGGCGGCCGGCATCCTTGAGCAGGCGGACCAGTTCGGGGACCAGCGTCTTGTGCCCGGCGGCGAGCGAGCTGGCGCCGATGGCGTCAACGTCTTTCTCCAAGGCCAGTGCGCAGGCTTCCTCAGGCGTCTGGAACAGCGGCCCGCTGGTCACGTCGAAGCCCATGTCGGTGAAAGCGCTGGCGATCACATTGGCACCGCGGTCGTGGCCGTCCTGGCCCATCTTGGCGACCAGCAGCCGCGGGGGGCGGCCGAGGCGGCGGGTGACGGCTTCGACGCCCTGCACCACCTGGGCATAGCGCGCGTCGGCGGCATAGGCCTTGCCGTAAATCCCCGTGACCGGGACCGGCTGGGTGCCATAGCGCCCGAATGCGGCCTCCATCGCATCGGAAATCTCGCCCAGCGTGGCGCGCTGGCGCGCGGCGCGGACGGCATATTCGAGGAGATTGCCGCCGGACTTCGCGGCGTGGGTCAGCTCTTTGAGCGCGGCCTGACAGGCAGATTCATCGCGCGCTGCCCGCGTCGCTTTGAGCCGCGCGATCTGCGCATCGCGCACCGCGTGGTTGTCCACTTCCAGCGTGTCGAGATGCTCTTCCTTGGCGAGCTTGTACTTGTTGACGCCAACGATCACGTCCTCGCCCTTGTCGATCCGCGCCTGCTTGGCGGCGGCGGCCTGCTCGATGCGGCTCTTGGGCATTCCAGAAGCGACCGCCTTGGTCATCCCGCCCAGGCCATCGACCTCTTCGATCAGCTTCCAGGCTTCATCCACCAGTGTCGAGGTCAGTGCCTCAACGTAGTAGGAGCCGCCGAGCGGATCGACCACCTTGGTGATCCCGCTTTCCTCGGCCAGCACGATCTGAGTGTTGCGAGCGATACGGGCCGAGAAATCGGTCGGCAAGGCAATCGCCTCGTCGAGCGCGTTGGTGTGGAGGCTCTGCGTGCCGCCCAGCGTCGCGGCCATCGCTTCGATCGTGGTGCGGATCACGTTGTTGTAGGGGTCCTGCTCTTGCAGCGAGACGCCGCTGGTCTGGCAGTGGGTGCGCAGCATCTTGCTCCGCTCGTCCTTCGCCCCCAGCCCATCCATCACCCGGTGCCACAGAGTGCGCGCGGCGCGCAGTTTGGCGACTTCCATGAAGAAGTTCATGCCGATGCCGAAGAAGAAGCTGAGACGGCCCGCGAAAGCATCGATATCGAGCCCCGCCGCCATGGCGCGGGTCGCATATTCCTTGCCGTCCGCAATCGTGAAGGCCAGTTCCTGCACCGCGGTCGCCCCGGCCTCGTGCATGTGATAGCCCGAGATCGAGATCGAGTTGAACTTGGGCATATGTGCCGAGGTGTAGGCGATGATATCCGAGACGATCCGCATGCTCGGCTCGGGCGGGTAGATATAGGTGTTGCGGACCATGAACTCTTTCAGGATGTCGTTCTGGATGGTCCCGTCGAGCTGGGCCTGATCGACCCCCTGCTCCTCGCCCGCGACAATGAAAAACGCCAGGATCGGGATCACCGCACCGTTCATGGTCATCGAAACCGACATTTGACCCAGCGGAATGCCGTCGAACAGGATCTTCATGTCCTCGACAGAATCGATCGCAACCCCGGCCTTGCCGACATCGCCGACCACGCGCGGGTGATCGCTGTCATAGCCCCGGTGCGTGGCGAGATCGAAGGCTACCGACAGGCCCTTTTGCCCCGCAGCGAGGTTGCGGCGGTAGAAGGCGTTTGATTCCTCGGCGGTGGAGAACCCGGCGTACTGGCGGATCGTCCACGGGCGCCCGGCATACATCGAGGCGCGCACGCCGCGGGTGAACGGAGCGAAGCCGGGCAGGCCGGGATCACCAGCGTCTTCCGCCGTGTAGAGCGGCTTGATCGGGAACCCTTCGGGAGTATTCCAGGTCAGGTCCTTGCCTTTGACCTCTTTGGCCGCTGCGGCCTGCCAGTCGGGTACGGTCGGTTTGGTCATGTCATCTCTCAGGCGGCGGCGCTGGGCCGGGCCGACACGCGCGCGTGCCATTGGTTCAGGTGGGTGAGATCATCGGGCACCGGCATGCCGATGAAGGTCGAGAAGTCGATCGTGGCAAGCAGCAGAATGTCGCTGATGGTGAAGTGATCGGCGGCGAGAAATTCGCGCCCCGCCAGAGACTCATCGAAGAACCGCATCGCATCGACGATGCGCGGACGGTTTGCCTCGCCCCATTCGGCGATCCGGCCGGGCAGCCGTTCGGTGAACTTGTGGGTATGGACCCAGACCGCGCCGACCGGCGGCATCAGCACCATCTCCACCCGGCGGTTCCACATCTCGACCAGCGCCTGTTCCTTCGCGCCGGTACCGAACAGCGGCGGCTCAGGGTGCAGGCCTTCCAGATAGCGGCAGATCGCCACGCTTTCGGCAATCACCGTGCCGTCATCCAGTTGCAAGGCCGGGGTTTGCCCGCGCGGGTTGAGCGCAATGAACTCATCCGATTTGTGCTCACGCGCCGGGATCGAGAGATCGCGCATTTCCAGCGCGATCCCTTTCTCCGCCGCGAAGATCCGGACCCGGCGCGGGTTGGGCGCGGGGTTGGGGCTGTTGTAGAAGATCATCTGTTTCTCATTTCCCATGTTCCGTTCGCATCGAGCGAAGTCGAGATGCCGCGAGCTGTGTCTCGACTACGCTCGACACGAACGGGTGTGGCTTACCTACCCTTGAACTCGGGCTTGCGCTTTTGGAGGAAAGCCATGCCGCCTTCCATCGCATCGGCGCTGGCCCCGGCGATCCGCTGGCCTTCGGCTTCGGCGAGCAGGACCTGCGGCAAGGTGCCGTCGAGCGCGGTGGCAATGTTGGCCTTCATGGTCGCATAGGCCAGCGTCGGCCCTTCGGAGAGCCGAGTGGCGAGCGCCATCGCCTCGTCCATCAGCGCTTCGTCGGCCATCGCTTTGTAGATCAGGCCCCAGTCCTCGGCCTGTTCGGCCCCGATCTTTTCGCCCAGCATCATCATCCGGGTCGCACGCGCCCGGCCGATCGCGCGGGCCAGCAGCCAGGTCGATCCGCCATCGGGAACCAGCCCGATGTTGACGAAGGCCTGGAGGAAATAGGCGCTCTTGCCCGCCAGCACAAAATCACCGGCCAGCGCAATCGAGCAGCCCACGCCCGCCGCCGCACCGTTGACCGCGGTCACCACCGGCACCGGGCAACGCAGGATCTGTGTCACCAGCGGGTTATAGAAATTCTGCAGCGCACGGTGGCTGCCGCCCTTCTGTTCGAGCGGGCTGCGTTCGCCCCGTGCGGCCAGATCCGCGCCCGAGCAGAAGCCCTTGCCTGCCCCGGTGATCACCACCGCGCGCGCGTCGCCCAGGTCATAGAAGGCCGCGCCCAGTTCCTCGGCCAGCTGGATCGAGGCGGCATTGAGCCGCTCGGGCCGGTTGAGCGTAAGCTTGAGCACATTGCCGACGCGTTCGGCCAGGATGGTTTCGTAGGTCATTCAGAATTTCCTCTCAATTCCGTTCGTCCCGAGCGCAGTCGAGGGATCGCAGCACAATCCAAGGCCCGTTCGCATCGAGCGAAGTCGAGATGCCACGCGCGGTGTCTCGACTTCGCTCGACACGAACGGAGCTAGGGAAAAGACGCGATCCCTCGACTGCGCTCGGGACGAACGGGGTGGTTTAATGGTCAGCGCGAGTCTCCATAATCTCAGTCAGCACCCCCTGCATGTCGCGGGGATGCACAAAGAAGATCAGCGTGCCATGCGCTCCGATCCGGGGCTCGCCCAGCACGCGCTTGCCCATGGCTTCAAACTCGGCCTTGGCCTTGTGAATGTCAGGCACTTCGTAGCACATGTGGTGCTGCCCGCCCGCCGGGTTCTTCTCAAGGAAGCTGGCGATGCTGGTGTTGCCAGGCAGCGGCTCGATCAGCTCGATCTGGGTGCCGTTCAGCGCGCCATCCGCGCCCGGCGTATCGACGAAGCAGACCTTCACCCCCTGATCGGGCAAGTCGAACGGTTCGTGGATCTTCGTCGCGCCCATGACATCGCGGTAGAACACAGCGGAGTCCGCGATCGAGGGCGTGGCGACGCCGATGTGGTTCAAACGGCCGAGTTTCATGGTGTTCCTCCGATCACCCTACCCTTCAGGGGAGGGGCAGTGAGACTTGGCAGCTTGCCGCCTAGTCGCAGCGGGGTGGGGGTTCGACGTCGCGTGCGAAACGCAGCGCCGAACCCACACCCCCACCCCAACCCCTCCCCACCGGGGAGGGGCTTTGGTTGCGTTGCCACGCCGATGTGGTTGAGCCAGCCCAGTTTCATGGTACTTCCCTCGGTTCAGACTTTGAATTCGGCGAAGACAGTTTCCTGATCGTTCATGATGCTGACGGAAATATCCGTACCGTTGGCCAACGCTGCCATTTGCGGCGTGTTCTCGAAGATGGAGGAGAGGATGTGCCGTGCGTCATCAGCGAAGGTATCGTCACAAACAATCGTGATAATGATGTTCTTCGCGCTGGCCCCGCGCCGCTTTTTCCACTCCACCAGGGTGCCCCCGGCCTGTGATATTTCGGAGAGGTAATGCTCTTCTCCCTCGGGCGCAATTGAGACGATCGCAGCAAAGCTCTTCTTAAACAGCCCTTCTTTCTTAGCGAATTCCTGTATTTGCATGAGATTTGGCTCTCCTTAGTCCGCCTAAAGCGGAATATTATCATGCTTCTTCCACGGATTCTCCAGAACCTTGTTCCGCAGCTTGCGCAGCCCCAGCGCAATCCGCCGCCGGGTATTGCGCGGATGGATCACCTCATCGATGAACCCCTTGCTCGCCGCCACGAACGGGTTGGCAAAGGCGTCTTCATATTCCTTGGTCCGCTCGGCAATCTTGTCGGGATCGCCGATGTCCGAGCGGAAGATGATCTCGACCGCGCCCTTGGCGCCCATCACGGCGATTTCGCCGGTCGGCCAGCTGTAGTTCAAATCGCCGCGCAAGTGTTTTGAGCTCATCACGCAGTAGGCTCCGCCATAGGCCTTGCGGGTGATCACGGTGATCTTGGGCACGGTGGCTTCGGCATAGGCGAACAGCAGCTTGGCGCCGTGCTTGATGATCCCGCCGTATTCCTGCGCCGTGCCGGGCAGGAAGCCGGGGACGTCGACGAAAGTCAGGATCGGGATTTCGAAGCAATCGCAGAACCGCACGAACCGCGCGGCTTTCTTGCTGGCGTTGATATCGAGCACGCCGGCCAGCACCATCGGCTGGTTGGCGACCACCCCCACGGTGCGGCCCTCAACCCGGCCGAAGCCGACGATTATATTGGCGGCATGGCCGGGCTGGATTTCGAAGAACTCGCCCTCGTCCAGCACCTTTCGCACCACTTCGTGCATGTCATAGGGCTGGTTGGCATTGGCCGGGATCAGCGTGTCGAGGCTGTCCTCGATCCGGTCATAGGGATCGCTGGTCGGGCGTTCGGGCACGCCGGTCTGGTTGCTGGAGGGCAGGTAGTCGATCAGGTCGCGCGCGGTCAGCAGCGCCTCGATATCGTTTTCCAGCGCGAGGTCGGCGACCGAGGTCTTGGTCGAATGCGTCACCGCCCCGCCCAGTTCCTCTTGCGTGACGATCTCGTTGGTCACGGTCTTGACCACGTCGGGGCCGGTGACGAACATGTAGGAGCTGTCCTTCACCATGAAGATGAAGTCGGTCATCGCCGGCGAATAGACCGCCCCGCCCGCGCAAGGGCCCATGATCAGACTGAGCTGCGGAACCACTCCAGATGCCAGCACGTTGCGCTGGAAAATCTCGGTATAGCCGCCAAGGCTGGCGACCCCTTCCTGGATCCGCGCGCCGCCGCTGTCATTGAGGCCAATCACCGGCGCGCCGACTTTCATCGCCGCGTCCATGATCTTGCAGATCTTCATCGCGTGGCGTTCGCTCACCGCGCCGCCGAATACGGTGAAGTCCTGGGCATAGACATAGACCAGCCGGCCGTTGATCGTGCCGCTGCCGGTCACTACCCCGTCGCCGGGGATGGTCTGGCCGGGCATGCCGAAGTCGACGCAATTGTGCTCGACGTAGGACCCGGTCTCCTCGAAGCTGCCTTCATCGAGCAGGATCGACAGCCGCTCACGCGCGGTCAGTTTGCCCTTGGCGTGCTGGGCATCGATCCGCTTTTGCCCCCCGCCCAGACGGGCAGCGGCGCGGCGGCGTTCCATTTCGGCGATATTTGCGGACATTCTCACCCCATCGAAATGATCGAAGCGTGCTGGATGCGGCGGGAATGGGGCAATGTCCAATGTGAAATTGCAAAGTTGCGAAGTTCATGTTTGCAAAATTCCACGAAGCGGCCTAACTTCTTTGCGATCTCATTTTCTCTTTGCGCTCTTTGCGAGAACCTTTCTTTGGTTCGGGTTCTCGCAAAGGGCGCAGAGGGCCGCAAAGATCGCAAAGGGGCTGCGCAATGGTCAAACGCCGCATTTTTGCCGGGAACAGATTGAAAGCGCTGCGCGCCGAGCGAGGGTTGAACCAGGCTGCCATGGGGGAGCTGCTGGGCATCTCCACTTCGTACCTTTCGCAGCTTGAGCATGATGATCGCCCGCTCACGCCGGTGCTGGTCGAGCGCCTGGCCCGCGCCTTTCCGCTCGACTGGCGCGAGATCGGGGCGGGCGAGGCGGAGACGCGGCTGGCGGCGCTGCGCGAGGCCAATGCCGATCCCTTGTTCGCCCAGCCGCTCGACGCCGCGCAGCTCGCCCGCTTTGCCGAGCAGCAACCCGCGCTGGCCGAGCGGTTCATTGCGCTGCACGAAGCCTATCGCCGTTCGGGCCAACGGTTGCAGATGGTCGATGAGGCGCTGTCGGCCGAAAACACCGGCGGCTCGCGCCTGCCGTGGGAAGAAGTGCGCGACTGGTTTCACCTCGCCGGCAACTATGTCGACAGCATCGATCGCGCGGCCGAGGCGCTAGCGGCGCGGCTGGGTTCGGTCTCGCCCGAAACCGGGGCGATCGAGGATTACCTGAAGCAGGCGCTGTCGATCTCGCTGATCTATTCGGGCGTTTCGGGCATGCGAAGCTATGACCCCGAGATGGGTCACCTGACGATCGATCCCGGCCAGCCCGCCGAAAGCCGCCGCTTCCAGCTTGCCCACCAGCTCGCCGCGCTGGCGCTGAAGGACGAGATCGCAGGCGTGGTCGAAACGGCGGCATTGGGCAGCGCGGCCAGTCGTCAGCTGCTGTTCGTGGGGCTGTGCAACTATGCCGCCGGGGCGCTGTTGATGCCCTATGCCCGGTTCCGCGCCGAGGCCCGCAAGGTGCGCCACGATATCGACCGGCTGAGCCAGGCCTTCGGCACCAGTTTCGAGCAGACCTGCCACCGGCTTTCCACGCTGCAGCGCGATGGAGCCAAGGGGGTGCCGTTCTTCTTCTGCCGGGTCGACATGGCAGGCAACATCACCAAGCGGCATTCGGCGACCCGCCTGCAGTTCGCCCGGTTCGGCGGGGCCTGCCCCTTGTGGATCGTCCACGAGGCGGTGGCGATCCCCGACCGGATCCTGGTCCAGCTGGCCGAAACGCCCGACGGCGTGCGCTATGTCTCGATGGCCAAGGGCCTGGTCAAACCCAGCGGCAGCTACACCCGCGCGCCCCGCCGCTATGCCGTGGCCCTGGGCTGCGAGGCGGAGCACTCCAGCGAATTCGTCTATGCCGATGGGCTGGACCTGACCAGCGAAGCCGCCGCGACCCGGATCGGCGTCTCGTGCCGCCTGTGCCCGCGCGGCGACTGCGATCAGCGCGCCTTCCCTCCCAGCGACCGCGCGATCAGCGTTGATCCGGATAACCGGGGTGTGGTGCCCTACAGCCTGGCCTAGATTCCGCTGTGGTAACGCTCTAGGTGGAGCGATGGCCCGCAAACATTCCAGATACGACCCCTATGAAGACCTGCAGCGCGAGGAAGCAGAAGAGGCGCCGCCTCCGCCCTGCTGGCTGTGCGGCCGACCGACCGGCAAGACCCTGATCTGGCACCATCCCGTCCCCAAAAGCCGGGGCGGGCGCGACGTGGTGCCGATGCATTCGATTTGCCAGCAAACCCTGATCGCGAACTTCACCAATTCCGAACTGCAACGCTATGGCACGGACGTGGACGGCCTGCTGGCCAATCCCGCGATCCGCAAATTCGTCGATTGGGTCGCCAAGAAGGACCCCGATTTCACCGCGCCGCAAGCCAAGAAGCAGCGCTGACTAGCGCCCCAGTGGAAAGCACAATGACCGGATCACTCACAGCGCAGCAAGCGCAAGATCACTTTGCCCACTGCGTCCAGGTGTTCGGCGGCATTCCCGCAACTTCCCGGCGCCTGGGCATCGACGAACGCGCCATCCGCCGCTTTACCAACGGCGAGCGGCTGATCAGCGCGGGGCTGCTGATGGATACCGCACTGGCGCTGAACCTGCTGATTGCCGAGGCGAGATCGGCTCAAGCTCATATCGCCGAAGCGTTGGAGGCTTAGTCAGCCTGACTGCGCGGGGAAACGTGGTGAGCCCTGCTGGGTTCGAACCAGCGACCTACTGATTAAAAGTCAGTTGCTCTACCGACTGAGCTAAGGGCCCCGACCACGAGGCGAGCACCTAGGGATGCAGCGCGGGTTGGTCAAGCAGGCTGGGGCACCGAAGATAGCCCGTTCGCTCGGATCATCGGATTTTGATCGTTTGACAGATTTGGCCGAACGCGCAACCAGTCAAGGTATTGCCGTGCCCGCAACCTGCACGGTTTCAGGGGAAATCACTTATGTCTGCGTCGGTTAGCGCCATTCTGGGCGGTTTGCGGAATACCGGTACTACAGCGATTCGGATTGTGTCGGGGGCCTTGCTGGCCCTGCTGGCCATGGTCCTGATGGCCGCACCAGCCGCGGCGCAGACGATCACCGGGGCAACCGTCTCGCCATCGACATACAGCGGCATGGGCCAGACGATCACGTACTCGGTGACCGTCAATTCGGGATCGAGGGTGGCGAGCAGCGCCACGGTGACCAGTCAGGTCGGGGCGCTCTATAACTGCGCGATCGCGGATACCGTGAACACCGGCGTCACCTTCACTTGCACCGGAACCAAGACGACTACAGCGACCGACGTTTCGAATCTGCAGATCCAGGAACAGCCGGTTGTACGGCTGATTTCGTTCAGCACCCCCACGATCATGACCTACGGCGGCGTACTGACGTCCACTTACGTTGCACCGCCAGTGCCGACCGTCACTTCGCTTTCGCCCTCCACCGGTCCTGAAGCCGGGGGCACAAGCGTGACCGTCACCGGCACCAATTTTTCCGGTGCGACGGCAGTCAGTTTCGGTGCCACACCGGCCGCCAGCTTCACTATCAACAGCGCTACTTCGATCACGGCCACTTCGCCAGCCGGAACCGGCAACGTCAATGTCCGCGTGACCACATCGGGTGGAACCAGCGCGACCGGAGCGGGCAACCAGTTCACTTATGCCTCAGCAAACGTCGCGCCCGTGATCACCACCCAACCGGTCGGCGGAACCGTCGCGCCGGGGCAGGGGATCACGATGTCGGCGGCAGCTACCGGCACACCGACGCCCTCTGTGCAATGGTTCTATTCGGAGGATAACGGCGTAAACTTCGTCCCGATTTCAACCTCCCTGTCATTCACGCTGGTCTCGCCCACAGCCAAGACCGTCCTGATGAAGGTTACCTTCACAAACCTAGCAGGTTCGGTCACTTCGGACACGGTCACGCTGGTCTGGGTCAAGCAGAACCAGACGATCAGCTTCACCAGCGCCGCCCCAACCACGGCGGTCGTAGGCGGATCGACCTACACGGTTGCGGCCACGGCTACTTCGGGTCTGGGCGTCACCTTTGCGGCCGATGCCAGCTCCAGCAGCGTGTGCTCGGTTGCGGGCAGCACCGTCTCGTTCATCGGGGTCGGCACCTGCACCATCAACGCCAATCAGGCCGGCAACAGCACCTACAATGCCGCACCCCAGGTGCAGCAGGCCTTCGCGGTTGGCCAGGGCGCCAATGTGATCACTTTCCCGGCGCTGCCCGACACGCCCTTCGCTTCGGCTCCCCCGGCGCTGGGTGCCACGGCCAGCTCGGGCCTCGCGATCAGCTATGCTTCGAACTCGGGCAGCGTCTGCACCGTGGCGGGCAGCACGATCAGCTTTGTCTCTGGCGGCACCTGCTCGATCACCGCATCGCAGGCCGGTAACGCCAACTATGTTCCGGCGACCTCGGTGACCCGGACCTTCGAGGTCACCCAGGCCCCGAACGTCATCACCTTCCCCGTGCTGAGCAATACGCCGTTCACATCGGCACCGCCGGTGCTGTCGGCCACGGCCAGCTCGGGCCTCGCAGTCAGCTATGCGTCGAACTCGGGCAGCGTCTGCACCGTTTCGGGCGGCGCGATCAGCTTCGTCGCGGTGGGCACTTGCTCAATCACGGCGTCGCAGGCTGGCAATGCCATCTATGCCCCGGCTACCTCGGTCACAAATACCTTCGAAGTGACCGCAGGTGCCAACACGATCACCTTCCCGCCGCTCGCCGATACGCCCTTCACCTCCAGCCCGCCCGCGCTTTCGGCAACGGCGAGCTCGGGCCTGGCGGTCAGCTATGCTTCGAATTCGGGCGCAGTCTGCACAGTCTCGGGCGGAGCGATCAGCTTTGTCGCGGCGGGCACTTGCTCGATCACCGCATCACAGGCTGGCAATGCCAACTATGCCGCTGCCTCTCCGGTTACCAACACTTTCGAAGTGACCCCCGGGGTCAACACCATCACCTTCCCGGCGCTGGCCGATACTCCGCTCACTTCGGCCCCGCCGACACTGGCAGCAACGGCAAGCTCGGGTCTGGCGGTCAGCTATGCCTCGAACTCGGGCAGCGTCTGCACGGTTTCGGGCGGCACGATCAGCTTCGTTGCGGCGGGCACATGCTCGATCACCGCGTCGCAGGCCGGTAACGGCAACTACGCCCCCGCCACGTCGGTGACCAATACCTTCCAGGTGACCCCTGGCGTCAACACCATCACTTTCGCTGCCTTGCCCAACCGGGCGCTGGGCAGCGGCAGCTTCGGGCTGACCGCAACCGCAAGCTCGGGCCTGACTGTGGCCTTCTCGACCACCACCCCGACGTTCTGCTCGGTCAGCGGCACGACCGTTAGCCTGCTCGCGGTTGGTACCTGCACGGTGCAGGCCAACCAGGCCGGCAACGCCAACTACCAACCCGCGCCGCAAGTCAGCCAGAGCTTCCAGATCACCCAGGCTGCGACCACGGTTGGGCTGAGCAGCTCAGCATCGTCGGTGTTCTTCGGGATGCCAGTAACCCTGACCGCCACGGTCAGCGGCGTTTCGCCGACTGGTACTGTCCGGTTTGACGACGGTGCCACCGTGCTGGGTACTGCGGTGCTGAGCGGCGGCACGGCCAGCTTCACCACTTCGAGCCTGGCCGCAGGGCCACACTCGCTGACCGCCACCTACCTGGGCGATGCCAGCAACCTGCCGAGCACGTCACCGACGATCAGCGTCACGGTCAACGCCCGGCCCAACCCGGCGCAGGATCCGGACGTCCGCAGTTCGGTCGATTCGCAGTTCCGCACCGCCGAACGTTTTGTCCGCACGCAGATGGTCAATGTCGAAGGCCGGCTCAACCAGCTGCACTCCGACGCCGAGGATCAGGACAGCATGAACCTGCGCTTCAGCCAGACGCGTCCCCAGTGGCAGAACGGCATCCCCGGCGGCAGCCAGAACCTGCAGGGCGGCACGATCGGCTATGGCTACAGCTACAGCAATGCCCAGCCGACCTCGGGCGGCGAGGCCCTGCTGGCAGCACTGAACCCGAACGCAGCCTGGCTGCCGGGCGCGCCGATGGGCATGGCTCCGGTCGCAATGGGCGGTGGCAATGGTGGCGGCAATGGTGGCGGCAATGTCGGCACCCACCGCGCCGCGGGCGACAGCCTTGAACGCCGCCTGTTCCGCATCTGGGCCAGCGGTGACATCAACTTCGGCAAGGAACAGCCCAACGGCGGAGTTGAGCAGCGCTTCACCTCAACCGGGATCACGGTTGGCATGGACGGCAAGTTCAGCTCCAACCTCAAGCTGGGCGCAGCCTTCGGCTTTGGCTGGGACAATGCCCGGATCGGCACCAACGGATCGGAGAACGATGCCACCAACGGCTCGCTGACCTTCTATGGCAGCTGGCGCGTGGCCCCCAAGCTGTTCATCGACGGCCTGGTCGGTCAGGGTTACGGCACGATCAATACCAGCCGCTTCTCCAGCACCGGTGCGGTCTTCCTCGACGGCAAGCGCCGCACGAGCCAAACCTATGCCGCCCTGATCGCAACCTACGAAGGCAAGCTGGGCAGCATCGAGTTCGCTCCCTACCTGCGCGCCGACGGGATCTGGGTCCACCTCAGCCCCTATACCGAAACCGGTTCGTCGTTCTGGGCGCTCGCCTTTGCGGCTGCTGACGAGAACAGCTTCAGCGGCACGATTGGGGCCAAGGCCCGGATCCCGCTGGGCAAGGACAGCGGCTGGAAGCTGACTGCCAAGGGTGAATACCGGACCCGGATCAGCGGCGACTACACCCAGCTGCTGGGCTATGCCGACCTTCAGGGCACGCAAGGGACGCCCTATGCAATCACCGGCCAGGGGGTCAACGACTCGACCTTCACCGGCGGGCTGGGACTTGAAGGCAATATGCGCAACCTGATGCTGCGCCTCGGCTATGACCTGACCACCTTGGCTGGCGGCAATATCAGCAACCGGATCAGCGCGGCGATTGGCTGGAAGTTTTGAGCCTGTCCCGCGTAGGTTGATACTCCTTGACGGAGCCGATTTTGGTTCGTGGCGAGGCGTGAGGAGAGAGCGATGCCGTAGCATCGTGATCGACGAGCAACGCTGTCCACGGAGCAAAATCGGCCCGGCCCGAAGGGGTCGAGGCAGGAAACCCGCTGGACAGCGTTGCGTCGCTTGCAGGGGCAACCAGCCCCTGCCGCACGCCGCGCCTTGCCAGCGGGTTTCCTGCCTCGATCAAGGTGCATCAACCTACGTGGGACAGGCTCCAATCGGCTGACTCTCTAACCTGATCCTGCGCCGGTTTAACTGGCGCAGGGTCAGGCCAGTCAGCGGATCACGCCAATCCCCGGCGATTTCGGCAGCCGGGCCCAGCACAAAGCGGCGCTCGCGAAAAGCCATGTGCGGCACGGTCAGGCCCGGCGCAGACCAGGCCCCGCCACTCCACAGCACAATATCGAGATCGAGCACGCGGCTGCCCCACCGCTGCCCGCCGCTGCGGCGGCCGAAGGCGCGTTCGATGGCCTTGAGTTCATCGAGCAATTCATCGGGATCGAGCTTGCACTTCACCACGGCCGCGCTGTTGGCATAGCGGCGCAGCGAGGGGCCCAGCGGGGCCGAGCGGATCGGGCGGGCAGTGTGCATGACCTTGATCCCGCGCTTGTCCAGTTCATCCAGCGCCGCTTGCAGCACCCGCTCGGGCGAGCCGAAGCGGTGGTGGCGCATATTGGAGCCGAGCGCGATCAGGTAGCTGTTCATTTTACTCACTCCCAAGCTCCGTTCGCATCGAGCGAAGTCGAGATGCCGCGCGCCGATGTCTCGACTTCGCTCGACACGAACGGCAGGGGGGAGAATGTGATCAAATGTCCTCGGCGATCCGGCCGTAGAGCTGCGGGCGGCGATCGCGGAAGAAGCCCATCCCGGCGCGGTGCTTGGCGGCGCGGGTCAGGTCGAGCTGGTGGACCAGGACGCCGGTCTCTTCGGCTCCGAACGCCTCGACCAGATCGCCCCATTCGTCGCTGATGAAGCTGTGGCCATAGAAGTTCTGGCCATCCTCGCTACCGATCCGGTTGGCGGCGATAACCGGCATGCAGTTCGACACCGCATGCCCCTGCATCGCGCGCCGCCACATCCGGCTGGTATCGAGATCGGCGTCGTAGGGCTCAGAGCCGATCGCGGTGGGATAGAGCAGCATTTCCGCGCCCAAGAGCGCCATCACCCGCGCGCATTCGGGGTACCACTGGTCCCAGCAGATCCCGACGCCCAGCTTGTGCCCGAAGGCCTCCCAGACCTTGAACCCGTCGTTGCCGGGGCGGAAATAGTACTTCTCTTCGTAGCCCGGCCCGTCGGGGATGTGGCTTTTGCGGTAAGTTCCGGCGATCTGCCCATCGGCGCCGATCCAGGCCACGGTGTTGTAATAGTGATGCCCGTCGCGCTCAAAGAAGCTGGTCGGGATCGCCACTTTCAGTTTGCCGGCCAGCGCCTGCATCGCCTTGACCGAAGGATGCTCGGCCGTCGGCCGGGCGAGCGCGAACAGCGCCTCATCCTCAACCCGGCAGAAGTAAGGGCCGGAGAACAGCTCCGGCGGCAGCACCACTTGCGCGCCCTTGGCGGCGGCCGCTTCGACCAGCGCGGAAACGGCGGCGATATTCTCGACTTCGCTTGAGGAACCGAGCGAAAGCTGAAGGGCGGCGACTGTGAGCTTACTCATGCCGCCGCCCCTAGCACTCTCCGCGCTTGCGGAAAAGCAGCGCCGCGCCTTACGCCCGCTTGCGGAAAAGCAGCGTCATCCGGTCGGTCTCACCGATCGCCTGGAGCCGGGCCTTGTCCGCATCCTTGGCACCGCGCAGCGACGGCGGCAGGGTCCAGACGCCGTCGGGCCAGTTGGCCGGATCCTTGGGATTGGCATTGGCCTTGCTGGATCCCATGAATTCGAAGCCGTGCATTTCCATGAAGGCAATCACGTCCTTCTCACGCAGATAGCCCTTCGAACCATCGGTATAGCTGTAGGGCGCATTCGGCTTGGCGCGGTGCTGTTCAATCCCGATCATCCCGCCGGGCTTGAGCAGATCACGCATCGCCTTGATCTCACGATCGGCGATGTTCCAGCGGTTGAGATTGTGCAGCACCCGCATGATCAGGATGCGGTCGAACGTGCCCTTCTCGCTGTCGGGAATTTTTTCGAGTGTCATCGCGGAAAAACGCTCGGCCGGCAGGCCCGTGGCGGCGGCGACATCGGCCGGGTACTTGGCCGCGCCATCGCGGATGCCCTTTTGCTGGGTTTCGTTAAAGGGACCCGAAGTGGGATCGAAATAGAGCCCGACCAGCTTGCCCTTGGGGCCAAGGTAAAGCCCCAGAAGCCGCGAATACCATTCGCCGCCGGGAGCATATTCACCCACCTTCATGTCCGGCGCGACCTGGAAGAAGGCCAGCGTTTCGGCCGGGCGGCGGTATTGATCGCGCGGACGGTCCTTGTCGCGCAGCGGATTGGCCACGGCGGCGGCAAGCTCGGCATTGACCTTGACCGCGGCCATCTTGCCTGGAGCAGCGATCACCGCGGCGGTGGGAACGGCCAGACCCAAGGCAAGGATCGGCAGGATGAAACGGCGCATGATTATCTCCCGGGGGTTGTTTCGTGATCTGCAAACTAACGGCAAGCATGGCGATGACAAGGGCCCAGCCCATGCCTATCTAGGCAGCCAGTAAAAGGAGAAGTGCGAATGGCCGAAGCGATTCTGGCAGGCGGGTGTTTCTGGTGCACCGAAGCGGTGTTTCGCGGCCTGGCGGGCGTCAGCGCGGTGGAAAGCGGCTATATCGGCGGCCAGACCGATAGTCCCACCTACAAGCAGGTGTGCAGCGGCACGACCGGCCATGCCGAGGCGATCAAGGTGACCTATGATCCGGCGGTGATCTCTTACGCCGATCTGCTCGACGTCCACTTCGCCACCCACGATCCGACCCAGCTCAACCGCCAGGGCGGCGATATCGGCACCCAGTATCGCGGCGCGCTGTTCCCGCTCGATGACGAACAACGGGCCGAAGCCGCAGCGGGGATCAACCGCGCCCAGGCCGAGCGCAGCGAGAAGGTCGTCACCACGATCGAAGGCCCCGCGACCTGGTGGCCAGCCGAGGACTATCACCAGGAATATTGGCAAGGCGAAGGCCAGCGGAACCCCTATTGCCTGGCGGTGATCCCGCCCAAGATCGCCAAGCTGCAAAAGGGCTTCGCGGAGAAATTGAAGGGTTAAAAAAGTTCCTTCCCATTTTCACGCAGTGCAAATGGGGGGTGGCAGACGACGAAGTCGGCTGACGGAGGGGTAATGACGCCAGCCCAGAAACCCCTCCGTCTCGCCTGCGGCGATCCACCTCCCCATTTGTGGCATTCGCCAAAAATGGGGAGGAACTAGGAAATCAACCCCCCTTCACCACTTTCGCACTTTTCACCCGGCCCTTCAGGTCCTCGGGATAGAAATACACCGGCCTGAGGTTCCCCGCGGCATAGCGTTCCACCTGATCGGCGAAATGCGGTGACTTCGGATCACCGCTTTCGCCGCCCGCGGTCACCGCGCGGGCCTTCACCCGGGGGCCGAATTCGACCACGGCGACGAAGCTGTTGCCTTTGGTCCCATAATACCGCTTCGTCCCCGGATAGCGCGACGCGCCAAAGCTGGCGAGCGAGCCCCAGTTACCGCTGGCAAACGGGATCGGGGTAGAGGGCTTGGCATCGTCAAAGGTCTGGCGGATCGCGCCATCATTGCGCTGATAGCGGTTGATCTCGCCCCATGGCACTTTCCATGAGCCGAAGTCCGAGGCCAGCTGCGCCATGGCACTGTCAAGCGCGGCGAGCCGGTCAGCATCGGTGGCCATGGTGGTCAGCCAGGTTTCAATGTTGATCCCCTGCGCCTCGGCAGCGGCCTTGCCGCGGGCGGCCAGGGCTTCACCCCAGACCACTGCCAGGCTGGTTTCGGTCGAGCTCAGGCTGAACTTGCAGTCCCAGGCCTTGAGGTGGGCAATCGCCTCGGCCCGTTTGGCGTCGGGCGCAGCTTCATGCGCCTTGGCCAGCTGGGGGATCAGCTCGGCGAAGAACGGCAGCCACGGATCATAGGCCGCCGCGAGCAACTGATCGAGCGTGAACTTGGGCCGGGCAGACAGCACCGCGATGGCATGCGGGGTGCGCGGTTCCTTGCCGGCGCCGTCGGTATAGCGCGGATACATCGCCTGTTTCGGGCTGTCCTTGCCCGCCGCCCACCACGGCGAATCGTTGACGTTCATCAGCCAGCCGTTCTTCGGGTTGATCACGGTCGGCAGCGCGGTCAGCGGGGTCAGGCCCTGCCAGTCGGTCAGCGGATTGCTGCCATCGACGGGCTTGCGGTAGTTGAACCGGTCATTGCGCACCGGCAGGAACTGCGGGTGGAAATAGGCGATCTCACCCTTGTTGCTGGCGAAGATCGTGTTGTTGGAACTGTTGGCTTTGAGCGCCGCGACCTTCTTGAAATCGGCAATCGAGCGGACCTTGGTGCGCAGGAAGCTTTGCTGCAGCGCCTCTACCGGCTTGTACATGAGTGCAAAGGCGATCCACTTGCCGCCCTCCTTGCGCACCACGGGTCCGTGGTGGGTGCGATAGGTGGTGAAGGTCCGCGTGCCCATGCTGCCATCGGCCTGGCGGAAAGCCAAAGTTACCGGCCTTTCCTTCACCGCACGGGCTTCCTTGCCATAGCGATAGGCAAAACCACCGCGCGGGCGCTTGGTCACCGTGACCGCGAACTCGTCGATATTATCGATCCCGCTGGAAGTGTGCATCCACCCGGCGCTGTCGTTGAAGCCCTGATAGATGAAGAACTGCCCCCAGGTCGCCGCGCCATAGGCGTTGAGGCCTTCATCGCTCTGCACCTGCAATTCGGAGCGGAAGAAAAAGCTGGTGTGCGGATTGATCAGCAGCAGCGGATTGCCGCTGGCGCTGTGCGACGGGCCGATGGCGAAGCCGTTGGACCCCAGCGGTTCCTTGAACGAAATGCCGCGCTCATCCTCGCTCATCGCGATCTGTTTGCCGGTGTAGAAGGCTTCCAGCTGGCTCAGCGGCACCGCCTCGATATCTCCGCCGATCGAGCCTTCGGAAAAGCTCAACGCCATCCACGGTTCGAACTTGGTCAGCACCTTGGGCTTCACTTCGGGGTGATCGGCCAGGTACTGGTTGAGCCCCGCCGCCCAGGCCTGCATCAGGCGCTGAAGCCACACCGGGCTCTGCGCGTACTTGGCCTTGAGGTCTTGCGGATCGACCCACAGCCGCTGGCGCAAGTCCTGCCAGATCGCTTTCTCCCCCTCGGCCTCGGCCAGGCGGCCGAGGTTGGTGAGGTAGTTCATCTCGATCCGGTTGAAGTCATCCTCGGCCTGGGCATAGACCATCCCGAACACCGCATCGGCATCGCTCTTGCCCTTCACATGCGCGATCCCCCAGTCATCGCGCTGGATAGAGGCTTCGTAAGCAAGCGCCGGACTGGAAACAGTCAGCAGCAGCGCGGTCAGCGTGGCGATGGAACGCATGGTCTCTCCCCGGGTTTGCGGGAGGATAGTGCGCAGCCAGAATGGTGAACGCAACCCCCAGTCCGTTCGTGTCGAGCGAAGTCGAGACACTGCGCGCGGCATCTCGACTTCGCTCGATGCGAACGGAGGTAGGGGATGATCTAGGGTTTGCGCCACCGCGCGATGAAAAACCCGTCGAGCCCGCCGTGATCCGCCAGCATGCCGGGATCAGTGCGAACCCGGCCTTCAGGCGTGGGAAGAAGTCCGGCGGGGAGTTCGTCCGCTTGAATCAGGTCAGGCACCAGCCCCACCCTATCAGCCTGCTCCTCGCCCTCGGCGCGTTCGAGCGAGCAGACCGCATAGACCAGCCGCCCGCCCGGCTTGACCCAGCCCGCAGCCCGCTCGAGCAGTGCTGCTTGCAGTTCCACCAGTTCGGCGATCTGGCGCGGACCGATTCGGTGGAGCACGTCGGGGTGGCGGCGGCAGGTGCCGGTGGCCGAGCAAGGCGCGTCGAGCAGCACTGCGTCGAACGGGGCATCGGGTTGCCAGTGCAGCGCGTCGGCGCAGACCATGTCGGCGCTCAGCCCGACCCGTTGCAGGTTCTCGCCCATCCGCGCCAGCCGCTTGGCGCTCATGTCGAGCGCGGTCACTTGCCAGCCGGCCGCCGCCAGTTGCAGCGTCTTGCCGCCCGGTGCAGCGCAAAGATCGAGCACGCGGCGGCCCTCGCCCGCACCCAGCAGCCGTGCGGGCAGGCTGGCGGCAAGGTCCTGGACCCACCAGGCACCTTCTGAAAAGCCCTCAAGGTTCTCGATCGCAGTCCCCCGCGGCAGGCGCAGATGGCCGGGAGCGAGCGAAATTCCGCCGAGCTTTTCGGCCCATCCGGCGGTCTGCGACGGATCGCGCAAAGTCAGATCGAGCGGCGGCAGAGCGCCCAACCCCTCGGCAATCGCCTTGGCCCGTTCGCCCCACCGCTCCGCCACATCGGCGGGGAGCGTGGGATAGTCCGGCAGCTTGACCTCGCGCTTGACGAGCGCCGAAAACACCCCGTGCGCCAACCTTCGCGGTCCGCCGCTGAGCAATTCGAGCCCGGTCGCGATCACTGCGTGGGGCGGGGTTTCGAGCCGCAGCCAGCCAGCCAGCATCAGCCGCAGCACCATGCGCGGTTTGGCGTCTTCGGGCAGCACCAGCCGGGTTGCGCCGTCGATCATGGCATCCAAGTCGGTCAGCCAGCGCAGCGCCTCCCCCGCGAGCGCTCTGGCCAGCGCGCGGTCGGCCTGGCCCTTGATCCCCAGCAAGGCCGCATTGGCCGCTACATCGAGCGTCTCGCCCCGGCGCAGCACCGCATCGAGCAATTTGAGCGCACCCTTGCGCGCGGGAAGGCCGGGAATGTCCATCGGCTGCCCCTAGAGGCAATTGCCAGCAAGGGCCAGCACCGGCTAAGCAGCCCCATGACCAAGCGCGCCACCCAGCGTCCCGCAGGCTTCAAGAAGCCCGCCCACTGGACCAACGATCCCGCCCCTGCCCCGGCGCCGATCAAGGACGGCGACGATCCCGACGGCCTTAGCCCCACCCGCTATGGCGACTGGGTGCGCAAAGGCGTGGCGGTGGATTTTTAGAAGCATATTTTTGTATATACGAATATTGACAGAGGTTGCTATTTGTGTATATACGCTAATCCGCCGACGAACTGTCGACGGCGCACCGATCAAGGAGGATCAGTTTGGCAATGCTGAAGCTTGTATGGAGCACCTCCTATGGAGATCGAGTACGACCCCGCTAAACGCGACCAGGTCCTGGCCGAGCGCGGCCTGGACATGGCCCGGTGCGGCGAGGCCTTTGGCGGCTTTCACCTGACCAGATACGATGACAAACACAGGGATGAAGAAGACCGATACATTTCAGTCGGAAAGCTCGATGCAGATGTGGTCATCATTATCTGGATGCCAAGGGACACCCTGCGCCGCATCGTGACGATGTGGAAAGCCAATGACAATGAACGACAGAAATTTGAAGAAGCCCGTGGGCGGCTTGGATGAAATCAAGCCCGAGCTTGACGACGACTGGTTTGCGGAGGCCGATGCCTATGTCGGCACCAAACTGGTGCGCCGAGGGAGGCCGCGCGTCGCTAACCCGAAAAAGCCGGTTTCACTGCGGCTCGATTCCGATGTGATCGACTGGTTCAAACGTAGCGGCGAAGGATGGCAAACGCGGATCAATGATGAGCTGCGCAAGGCTGCCGGGCTTTAAAGCGCCCGGAACCGCAGGTTCAGCCCGTCGCGGGGCTTGGGGATCGGGAAAGCTTGCCATTTTGGGGCATAGCCCTCGGCAACCTCGATCTGATAGCGGGTCAGGATCTGCACCATCAGCACCTTGATCTGCATATAGGCAAAGTGCAGCCCCAGGCACATGTGCGCGCCGCCGCCGAACGGGACCCAGGCATATTTGTGCCGATTGGCGACCTGTTCCGGTGTGAAACGCAGCGGGTCGAAGCGTTCCGGATCGGGCCAGTGCGCCGGATCCTTGTGGACTGCGGAGGGGCTGATCCCGACGCCGGTTCCGGCCGGGATTCGGTAGCCGCCGAATTCGAATTCACGCAGCGCCCGGCGCGGCAGACTGGGGACCGGCGGGATCAACCGCAGCGCTTCCTTGAAGGCCATCTCGGTCAGTTCCAGCTTGCCCAGATCATCATAGGCCAGCGGACGGCCGACACCGCCGGTTACCGCGAGCGCTTCGGCCCGCAGCTTGTCTTGCCATTCGGGGTTTTTGGCGAGCAGCCAGACCAGCGAAGTGGCTGAGCTGGTGATCGTATCGTGCGCCGCCATCATCAGGAAGATCATGTGATCGACCACTTCGTCCACCGGCATCAGGCTGCCGTCTTCGTGGGTGGCAGTGGCGAACTGGCTGAACATGTCCTGCCCACCACCTTCGGCGCGGCGGCGCAGAGTTTCTTTGGTGAAGTATTCGACCAGGAACTTGCGGCCCGCCACACCCCGGCCCATCGCGGTGAACGGCAGCGGCTTGCGCACCACCCCGACCGAAGCCTGAACCGAATCGACAAACGCCTTGTTGATTGCATCGGCCTCAGCGCCCAGCGGCACACCCAGAAAACTGTCGGCGGCCAGATCAAGCGTCAGCTGCTTGATCGCGGGGTAAAACTTCATCTCGCGGTTCGCCCAGGTGCTAACCGTATCAGCAATTCCGCGGTTCAGCGCATCGGCGTAGTGGCGCATCGGCCCCGGCTTGAACGCGATCGATAGCGCCCGGCGATCGGCCCGGTGATGATCGAAATCGAGCAGCATCAGCCCGCGCGGGAACAGCAGATCGAGCACCGATCCCCAGCCCTGCGCCGAGGAAAAGTTCTTTTCGCGATCGAACAATACCAGTTCGTTCGCATCGGCCCCGAACAACAGCACGCTGCGGCGGCCAAAGGCGTGGTTGCGGAACACATCGCCATAGGTCTGGCGCATGCGGTCCCCGAACTTGATCGGATCGGCCAGCAGCGCCAGCGTGTTGCCCAGAATTGGCCAGCCGTCTTCGCCCGGAATATGATCGAGCGCGCCCTTGGGCTGAGGCTGGGACCAGTGGGTATAGACGGGAGTATCGGGTGCGAGCGTTGCCATGGGGGTCCTCGTTACTGACACTTTTGTAACTTAATCGAGCGATTAACACCAGCCCCCAAGTTCACGCCGGACCAACCCTTCCAGCATGGCCATCCCCGCCACGGACGTGTTGAGACAGGCCAGCGCCGCGAACTTCTCGCCGCCCGCTTCCTCAAACTGCTCGCGACCCCGGATCGCCAGTTCCTCCAGCGTCTCAAGACAGTCGGCGGAGAATCCCGGTGCAGCGATGGCCAGCCGCTTGGTGCCCTTGGCAGCCTCGGCGCCGAGCACGGTATCGGTCGCAGGCTCCAGCCATTTGGCCCGGCCGAAGCGTGACTGGAAAGTCACTTCGATCCGCAGGTCGGGGAATTGCGGGCGCAGTGCCTCGGCCAGCAGCCGGGCAGTCTTCTGGCACTGGCAGTGATAGGGATCGCCCAGATGCAGCGTGCGTTCGGGCATGCCGTGGAACGAGAGCAGCAGCACTTCGGGTACAAAATCGAGTGCCTGCAATTGCCGCGCGGTATCCGCGCGCAGGGCCTCGATATGGGAAGGGTCATCGTAGTAAGGCGGCAGGGTGCGCAGCGCGGGCTGCCAGCGCATCTTGGCAAGTTGATCGCCCAGCGCATCCACCACGGTCGCGGTGGTTGCACCGGAATATTGCGGATAGAGCGGGGCGAGCAGGATCCGTTCGCACCCGGCCTGCTTCATCGCAGCGATCTCGTCTCCCAGCGAAGGATTGCCGTAGCGCATCCCCCAGCGAACCATAACGCCCGCACCCAGCCGCACCTGCAAGGCTGCGGCCTGGGCCTTGGTGATTGCGGCCAGCGGCGAGCCGTCCGGCGTCCAGACCTGGCTGTAGGCGTGCGCGCTCTTGCGGGGGCGGGTGTTGAGAATGATGAGGTTGAGGATCGGCCACCAGACCAGCTTGGGGATCTCCACCACCCGGCGGTCCGAGAGGAATTGCTTGAGGTAGCGCCGCACCGCGACAGGCGTCGGCGCATCGGGGGTGCCAAGGTTGACCAGCAGCACACCCACCTTGGGGCGTTGTACAGGGGGATGGCCTGCGGGCAGCATCAGCCTTGCTCCAGGGTCAGTGGCAGCGAGTGCAGCCGCACCGATCCGGCCGAATAGAGTGCATTGGCGATAGCCGGCGGGGCGATCACCGCGCCCAGCTCGCCCGGATCGAACGGTTCGGCCTGGCTCTCGATGAATTCCACCACAATCTCCGGACAATCGGACAACAGCGGCAGGCCCAGCAGCCCCAGCCGTCCGGTCACCGGCAGGCCGCTCAAATAGGAAGTGGAGCAGCCACTCGCCAGTCCCATGCCGAAGATCAAGCCGCCCTCGATCTGCTGGCGGGCAATATCGACATTCACGATCCGGCCCAGGTCGGCCACCGCGGTCAGCTTGTCCACCCGGATCCCGCGATCGTCGTGGCGGGCAGTGGCGACCAGCGCGATCCGCCCTTCGCGTGCCCCCAAGGCCATCTTCCAGCAGGCCAGCCCCTGCCCGGTCCCGGCGGTACCGCCGCCCCATTCGGCGAGCGTTGCTGCACGCTGGAGGCAGGCGGCCAGTTTGGCATCCTGCCCCAGCATCGCCATCCGGTAGGACAGCGGCTCGCGCCCCGAACGCTTGGCCAGCTCGTCGATGAAAGTCTCGGTCAGGAAGGCCCCGATCCCGTGCGAATTGCCGCGCAGCCGTCCTGTCGGCAGGCCCACTTTGACCGGCACATGCTCGACCACCAGATGCTCGATCCCATAGGGCGGAACCATGCCTTCCATCGCCAGGGCATCGTCCTGGTCCTGCAATTGCGCTGCGTCGGCGGCCTTGCGTCCGGCGAACAACCGCGCACCGAATTCCTGCGTGGTCGCGGGCATCGCGATCCGCAGCTTGAGCGCGGTGAGCGAGCCGTCCTGCGCAGTGCGCGCGGCCATCACCGCGCGGGCCGGGGTGCGCGGCCGTCCGGCCAGGTGTTCCTGCCAGCGCGACCAGGTCAGCTGGACGGGCTTGCCCATAGCCTTGGCGATCGTGGCCGCCTGGGCCGCATGGCTGCTTTCGAGCCGGGCATCGAAGCTGCCCCCGGCGGGCATCGGGTAGAGCGTCACTTCTTCGAGCGAAATGTCGAGCGCGCGGGCGGCGGCCTGACGGCAGCTTTGCGGGGCCTGGCTCGCTGCCCACAACTCCAGCCGCCCATTCTCAAACCGGGCGGCGGCGCAGGCCGTCTCCAGCCCGGCATGGAGCGCAGGCGCGACCGTGTAGAGCGCGGTATGTTCGAACTTGCCGCGCAGCCATTCGTCGGGATCGCCGTGGCTGGCGACGCGATTGGCCTGGCCCATGCGCAATGCCTCGTTCAGCGTCTGGGCGATGCGGGCGCTATCCAGCGGGCCCGATACGGCAAAGCGCGGGGCGAGCTGCTTCAGGGCCTGCTCTGCTGCCCACCAGCTTGTTCCGACCGCCGCGATCCAGTCTGGCCCTTCGACCAGCCTTACTCCTGGCGGAGGCTTGGCTTGGCTACTGCCTAGTCGGGCCTTGGCGGCCAGCGGCGCCTGGCGGATTGCGGCAAACAGCATGTCGGGCAAGCGGATGTCACCGGCGAACTGGTGGCTGCCATCGACCTTGCTGGGCAGATCAAGCCGCGGGAAGCGCAGCGGTGCGCCGGGCGGGAATTCGGTGGGGCTCTCTTGCGGCGGCTGGACCCGGGCAACCGGCGGATCGGGCGGGGAAAAGTCCATCGCCGCTTCGACCAGATCGCCGAAAGCGGCCTTCTTCTTGTCGTGCAGCACGAACCCGCCCAGCGCGTCGCATTCTTCCCAGTTCACGCCCCACTTGTCAGCGGCGGCCTGAGCCAGCATCGCCCGCGCGCTGGCCGCCGCGGCGCGCGCCGCCATTTCATGCGCGGCCAGCGAGGTGCCATCTGCAGTGGCGGCAAAGGCCTCGTTCTCGGCAAAGCGGCGCGCCAGCAAGCTGCCGGGCGTGTCGGCCAGGCCTGCGGCCAGCGGCATCCACAAGGGTGCCCATTTCGCCGCCAGCACCGCATTGCCATAGGCCCCGCTGACCGGTGCCGGTTCGACCGCCACTTGCCGCCAGTCAGCGCCCAGCTCCGTGGCGACAATCTGGGCGATCAGCGTGGAAATGCCCTGCCCCATCTCCAGATCGGGCACGGCCACGCTGATCACCCCGTCCTTGCCGATCTTGAGCCAGGCATCGAAAGCATATTCGCCCTCACCGGGGGTGAGCGGCGGGGCAAAGCTGCGCGGCGTCAGCGCCCAGGCAGCAATCAAGCCGCCCGCCGCGCCCATGCCCAGAAGGATGCCCCGGCGCGAGATCATTTCATCCCCCCTTCCCCGTTCGTGTCGAGCGAAGTCGAGACACCTGTGCGCGGCATCTCGACTACGCTCGATGCGAACGGGAGTGGGAAGGAAATCTTCATTTTCTGTTGTCGAGCCAGGCCCCGACCCGCCGGGCAATCGCGGCGAAGGCCTCACCTTCGGGCCCATCGCCTGCCGCTGGGGGCGTGCCGGCATCGCTCGCCTGACGGATCGCCAGTTGCAGCGGCACCCGGCCCAGGAAGTCCATGCCCATCTCCGCCGCCGCCGCTTCGGCCCCGCCTTGCCCAAACGGATCGGACAGCTCGCCGCAGTGCGGGCACTGGTATCCGGCCATGTTCTCAACCATGCCGATCACCGGCACCTGGCCAACCTCGAACAGCTGCACCGCGCGGCGCGCGTCGATCAAGGCCAGATCCTGCGGGGTCGAGACGATCACTGCCCCGGCCGGCTTGTGGCGCTGGAGCATGGTCAGCTGCACGTCGCCGGTGCCGGGCGGCAGATCGACAATCAGCACTTGCGTCTCGCCCCAGTCGGCATCGACCAGCTGGCCCAGCGCATTGCCCGCCATCGGCCCACGCCAGGCAATCGCCTTGCCCGGATCGATCAGTTGCCCCATCGAGAGCAGCGGCACGCCCCACTGGTTCGGCACCGGGATCAGCTTGTCCTTGCTGGCCTGCGGCTTGATCCCTTCGCTGCCTAGCAGGCGCGGCTGCGAGGGGCCGTAGATATCGGCATCGACCAGCCCGACCTTGCGGCCCTGGCGCGACAGCGCGATCGCCAGGTTGGCCGACACAGTGCTTTTGCCCACCCCGCCCTTGCCCGATCCGACCGCGATGATCGTGCGGCGCGGCTTGTCGGCCATCAGCGCAACGCGCACTTCGGAAACGCCCGGCTGGCCTTCCAGCGCCGCCTTGACCTCTGCTTCAATCTGCGCGCGCCCGGCCGCGTCGAGCCCGTCGGCACCCAGCACGACAATCGCCCGGCCATCGGCCAGGCGCAGCGATTGCAGACGGCTTTCGGCCAGCGGGGGCAGCGCGGCGCGCAGGGTTTCGGTGGGGTCACTCATTGCGAAAACCCCCTAGCAAGGAAAAAGCGAGGCGAGACACTGTTTTTGTGCGTCATGCACACCTATAGTGTTTGGTGATGAGAGGATCACACGGTTCAGAGCGCAGCCAAGGGCTGGCAATGTCACGGGGCGACAACCCCTGGGGCGGGGAAGGCGGCGGCACCGAGGGCGGCAAACCGGATGGTGATGCTGCGCCCGAATCCGGCACCGGCGAACCTGTCCGCAACCCCTGGCTCAATCCCGACGAAGCCAGCACCCCGCGCCGCTCGGCCTCGATCGAGGATATCATGCGGGGTCGCGGCGGCGGCGGCGATGGTGACGGCGGCGGACCGCTGACGCGGATGAAACTGGGATCGTGGCTGGCGCTGGGACTGGTCAGCGCCTGGCTGCTGACCAGCACGGTCCATTACCTGGCGGGCGACGAGCGCGCGCTGGTGACCACGCTGGGACGCTATTCCGGGACTTTCGGGCCGGGGGTCAACTTTACCATGCCCTGGCCGATCCAGGCCGTCGATCGCCAGGCGGTGGGCAAGGAAACCACCACCACCCTGCCCGACAAGGAAACCGAAACGCTGATGCCAACCCGCGATGGCGAGCTGGTCAACCTGTCGTTCCTGGTGCGCTGGCGGGTCGGCGATTTGCGCGCCTACCGCTACAACCTGCCCCAGGGCGAAGCCGCGCTGCGACGACTGGCCGATGCCCAGATGCGCGCCGCCGTGGCCGAATTCGACTATGCCGAGATCACCGGCGGCCGGCGCCAGGGCGAGCTGCAGCAACGCGTTGCCGGTCGGATGCAGCGGGTGCTCGACGCCTGGAAATCGGGGATCGTGCTGTCGGGGGTCGAAGTGACCCGCACCGGCCATCCGACCAAGCTCAACGATACCTTCGAAGCCATCGCCAAGGCCACCGCCGATGCCCGCAAGAACCGTGAGAACGCTTTTGCCTGGCGCGCAGAACACCTGGCCCAGGCCCGCGCCGAAGCCCGCGATTTCCAGCTGATCTATGGCGAGTACAAGCTTGCGCCGCAGGTCACCCGGCAACGGATGTATTATGAGACGATGGCCCGCGTGCTCAAGAACAACGACAAGGTGATCCTGGGCGGCAGCGGCACGGCAACGGTTCCGCTGGGCGATCCCGATCCGGCCAAGGGAGGGCGCTGAGATGACCGCGATCCTCTCTGCCCGGCGGATGCTGCCGTTTGTGCCGGTCGTGCTGGGGCTGCTGGCCCTGTCGAGCGTGGTGGTGGTCGATGAAGGCCACCAGGCGGTGATCGAGCGAATGGGCGAGCCCGATCGCGCGATCAACCGCTTCCGCCCCGACAAGTCCGATGGCGCCGGGGTGGTGTTGAAGATCCCGTTCTTCGAACGCGCGATCTGGCTTGAGCGCGGCCTGCAAGGCTTTGCGCTGGCCGGAACCCAGGTCCGCACTGCCGACGAGCAGGTCCTGCTGGTCGATGCCGATGTGACCTACCGGATCATCGACCCGGTCCGCCTGCTGCAAAAGCTGGGTCAGGGCGACAAGGTCGATGCTCAGTTCAAGGCACTCCTGCCCTCGCTGCTGGAAGAGAAACTGACACAGCGCTCGGCGCTGGAGATTGCCACACCGGGCAGCGGCGGAGCGAACCGCGAAGTGCTGGCCGCGCTGGATGCCAAGACGCGCCTCTTTGGGGTGCAGGTGGTCGATCTCAGGGTTGGCCGGGTCGGCCTGCCCGACGCCGGGCTGAGCCAGGTGTTCCAGCGGATGAAGGAGCGGCGCGAACTGGAAGCCAAGGGGATCGAGGAACAGAGCAGCCGCGAAGCGGGCGAAGTTGTCGCCCAGACCCAGGCCGAAGCCGCGGCGATCATGCAGGCCAGCGCCGGGCAGGACACCGAATTCTATGGCTTCTTCAAGGCGCTGCGCAATTACGAGCTGCTCTATGGAGATCCCGAACGCAAGAATGCAGCGACTATCGTAATTCCGCCTGACAGTGCCTATCTCAAGCACTTCAACGGGAGGTAAGGGGTTCGGCCCCCTAGCCCGTTCAAATTCCGTTCAGGCGGCGCGGGGTGAATCCTTAGCTGCCGGGGCGGGCAGGATTTTGAAGCAAGAGGACCTAAACTGGTGCGATACGCTTATAGTGTGACGAGTGCGCTGCTGCTGGGCGGCGCTGCCCTTTCCCTGGTGACCGGACTTCCCGCCGGGGCCCAGATCGCCCAGAACGACGACAGCCTGATGCAGGCCGTGGTGCCGCGCGCCGGCGCGCCCGCCAGCTTTGCGGACTTGACCGCGCAGCTGCAACCGGCGGTGGTCAACATCTCGGTGCGGCAGAAGGTGACTGTGGACAATCCGCTGGCGGGCACCCCGTTCGGCGCGATGATGGGCCCGGGCGGCCAGAGCCGGCTGGCCCAGGCGGTCGGATCGGGCTTTGTGGTTTCGGCCGACGGCTTTGTCGTCACCAACAACCACGTAATCAGCCTGGACCGCAAGGGCGCAGCCGACGAGGTTAGCGTGAAGTTTGCCGACGGCGTCGAATATCCCGCCCGGATCGTCGGGCGCGATGTCGATTCCGACCTTGCCGTGCTCAAGATCGATGCCAAGGCCCCGCTGCCCTTCGTCCAGTTCGGCGAAAGCAGCAAGGCCCGCGCGGGCGACTGGGTGATCGCAATCGGCAACCCGTTCGGGCTTGGCGGATCGGTCACTTCGGGGATCATCTCCTCGGTCAACCGCAACACCGGGACCGGTGCCTACGATCACTACATCCAGACCGACGCCTCGATCAATTCGGGCAATTCGGGCGGGCCGATGTTCGACATGCGCGGCAAGGTGATCGGGATCAACAACTGGATCGTCGCGCCGTCGGGCGGCAATATCGGGATCGGCTTTGCGATCCCTTCGGACATTGCCAAACCGATCGTCGAAAAACTGATGAGCGGCAAAGCGATCGAGCGCGGCTTCCTGGGCGTGCAGATCCAGCCGATCACCGATGAGATGGCGGATTCACTTGGCCTGCAGCGCGATCGCGGCGAACTGGTGCGCGGCGTGCCGCCGGGCATGCCGGGCGACAAGGCCGGGATCAAACCGGGCGACATCGTGCTCAAGGTCAACAATGTCGATGTTACCCCCGATCGCTCGCTTTCGACGATCGTCGCCAATATCGCGCCGGGCACCCGGATCCCGATCGACCTGCTGCGCCAGGGCAAGCCGCTGACCGTGACCGCCACGGTCGCCAAGCGTCCAGGCCAGGAGGAACTGGCCAAGAGCCTGGGCAATTCCGATCCTGCCGAAAGCCCGTTCAACAAGCCGGCCGAAAAGGGCCAGGGACCGACGTCGGATGCGCTGGGGCTGCAAGTGCTCGATATGGACGCCGACATTGCCCAGCAGCTGCGCGTGCCTGGTTCGACCCGCGGCGCGGTGATCGCCCGGGTCGATAGCAGCGCGGATGCGGCCAGCCAGGGGTTGCAGCGCGGCGACATCGTGGTTGGTGCCAACTTCCAGCCGATCACCTCGGTTGCCGCGCTCGATGCGGCGGTCAAGGCTGCCAAAGCTTCGGGTCGCCCCAGCATCACGCTGGAAATCATGCGCCCCGGCACCCAGGGCACGGTCTATTTCGGGGTCCGGCTGCGGTAGGACTCAATCTGGTCCAGGTTTGGGTAGCCCCTCCCCGTCGGGGAGGGGTTGGGGTGGGGGAGTGAGGCGAAGCCGAGCGTCAACGCAAGCGTGGAACCCCCATCCCAACCCTTCCCCACCGGGGAAGGGCTCTTCGGTTCAATCCAGCTGTGACCAAACCTACTGCGGCGGGCGATTTTGCCCCCCGGCGCTTTTCTTGCCCGTCGCCTCGTTGAGGAAATCCTCGTTCGCGGCTGCCGGCGGCGCGACTGGTTCCAGCGTGCCGTTGGGATCGCCGACCTGGTCGTCGCGTGGATCCGGCCCGGGGCGATCGCCGCCCTGACCGCGCGTCGGCTCGATCAGGTTGCCGTTTTCATCGACGTAGTAATAGTCTTCCGGACTGCCGCTGAAATTCGCCTCATCTTCGGAATCCAGCTTCCAGGCAGGCGCGGTCATTTCGGTCTGGAACTTTTCGACCGGGCGGCCCGCCACTGCGATCTTCATATAGCTGGCAAAGGCCCGCGCCGGGGCGGTCCCGCCCTGCAGGCCCGCCACCGGCCTGCTATCGTCGCGGCCCATCCACACACCGGTAGTAACCCCGCTGGAGAAACCCAGGAACCAGCCGTCCTTGTTGGACGTGGTGGTACCGGTCTTGCCGGCTACCGGCCGTCCGATCTGCGCCGCCGCGCCGGTCCCGGTGGCGACCGCGCTTTGCAACAGGTCGGTCATCCCGTTCGCGACATTGGGCGATACCAGCGCAGTGCCGTCTTTGGCCTGGCGCTGATAGAGCACTTTACCGTCGGTCGTCGCGACCCTTACGATCCCGTAAGGCTCGATCGCTTTGCCTTGCGCGGCGACCGAGGCAAAGGCCCGGGTCATATCGATCAGGCGCACTTCGTTGGAGCCCAGCACCATCGAGGGCACGGTCGAGATCGGCGTCGAAATCCCGAACCGCCGCGCCACGGCGGCGACTGCCGAAAAGCCCACTTCGTTGCCCAGTTGCGCGGCGACGGTGTTTTTCGAATAGGCAAAGGCGGTGCGCACGTCGATCTGGCCCGCAAAGGCCCCGTTCGAATTGCGCGGGCTCCAGCCCTGGATCGTCACCGGCTCGTCCACCACTTCGCTGGCCGGCGTGTAACCGGCTTCGAGCGCGGCGAGATAGACGAACAGCTTCCAGGCCGAACCCGGCTGGCGGACGGCATTGATCGCGCGGTTGTAGTTCGAGGTGACGTAGTCAGTCCCGCCGACCATCGCCAGCACTGCCCCGTCGCGGTCCATCGAGACCAGCGCGCCTTGCGCGCCGCCCGGGGCAAAACGCTGGATCGCATCGGTTGCCGCCGACTGCAGCCTGGGATCCAGCGTGGTCCAGACCTCGATCGGCTGGTCGTTATCGCCCAGCAGCAGGTCAAGCTGGGGCAGCGCCCAATCGGTGAAATAACGCACCGAATTCTGGCCGCCTTCCGAAACGAACTTGATGCCCTTGAAATCGGTCGCTGCAACTTGCGCGGCGCTGGCCTTGCCGTTTTCCTGCATCAGCCCCAGCACCACTTTGCCCCGGCCGACAGCGGCAGCGGCATCGGCGGTAGGCGAATAGTGCGACGGCGCCTTGACCAGCCCGGCGATGATCGCGGCTTCGGGCAGGTTCAATTCGGTACCGGGGTGGCCAAAGAACTTGCGGCTCGCCGAATCGATCCCATAGGCCCCGCCGCCGAAATAGACCTTGTTGAGATAGAGCTCGAGCACCTGGTCCTTGGAGAACTTCCACTCCAGCGCCAGGGCCAGCACAGCCTCGCGCAGCTTGCGGGCGAAGGTCCGGCTGTTGTTGAGGAACACGGTGCGCGCCAGCTGCTGGGTGATGGTCGATCCGCCCTGGCGCCAGCGTCCGTCGCGGTAGCGCACATAGAACGAGCGCGCGATGCCGATCGGATCGACCCCGATGTGCTGGTGGTACCGCTTGTCCTCGGTCGAAAGGATCGCGTCCTTCATCACCTGGGGGATCTGCGGCGCGGCGATCCATTTGCCGTAGCTGGGCCCCAGCGTGACCAGTTCGGTCCCGTCGCGCGCGCGCACGACGATCATCTGCTCGTTCTGGCTGGCTTTCAGTTCATCGAATTCGGGCAGCGAATTGGCCGCCAGGGCAACCGCGATGACCAGCGAAAGTGCGCCAAGCACCGCCAGGCTGCCGCCCCAGACGAACAGGCGGCGGATGAACAAGCGGAAGCCCGTCGGCTTGGGCTTGGGCACCTTGCCGCCGCGCGGTGGCGGTGTGCGCCGGATGTCATTCCTGGCCATATGGCTGCGTTGTTCCCTCCTGCGCGGCGCAAGGCCGCAAGTGGCTCAATAGCCCATTCGCCGCGCAGGGTTAATGGCTGAAATGTGGTCTTGCTGTGCAGCCTATTTGGATTCGGGCGGATTGGCACCGAGTTGGTCGTTGAAGACAAACAGTTCCTCAAGGTCCTTCTGCGCTGTGCCGTCGAGGCATTTGCTGCCCGCGGCCTTGTACTGATCGGCGCTCATCCTGCCCACGGCATCGCGCCCGGCTTTCATGGCCGCGGCCATATCGCCGTTCGGGCCCAGCGCGGCGCGGATCCGGGCAGTGTAATAGCCCTGGAAATTCATCACCACCGCATGGGTGCTCTGCTTGTCCTTCAGCTTGGCCGCGGTTTCGCCCAGCACCTGGATGCAGATTGCATCGTTCAGGCTGGAGGATTGCGCCACGGCCGGAACAGCCCCGCCTGCCAGCAGAGCACCAATGGCCAGCGCCTTGATCATGGTCTTCATCGAATTCTCCTGTTGCAAGTCATTGGTCAGTGCAAATGCTCTACCCGCAGCACCGCGCCCTCATTGCCCGATATCCGCATGCGGGTGCCGGGTTCGGCGTCAGGACCGCGGGCCAGCCATTCGCTGTCGCCCAGCTTGACCCGGCCTTCGCCATTCTCGATCACCTGAGTGACCACCACGACCTGGCCCAGCGAGCGTGCGCCGCGATCATTCATGTCGGGATCGGCGGACTCGATCTGGTTCTGCCGCAGCCAGTTGCGCGCCATGAAAACCGTAACGATCGAGACAACCGCGAACAGCATGACTTGCGACAGCAGCCCGATCGGCAGCGCCCAAGCGACCACCCCGGTCACCACCGCCGCGCCGGCCATCCAGATCAGGAACACGCCGGGTATGGTCATCTCCCCGATGGCGAGCACCAGCCCAAGCGACAGCCACAGCCAGTGCGGCGCGATCCCTTCGATCCAGGCGATCATTTGGCCTTCTCTCCCAAAGCATCGCGGACCAGTTCGCCGATTCCGCCGATCGAACCGATCAGCTGGGTCGCCTCAACCGGGAACAGGATGGTTTTGGCATTGGGCGAGGTGGCGAAAGCAGTAACCGCCTCGGTGTATTTCTGCGCGACGAAATAGTTGAGCGCCTGCGTGCCCGACGAAGCGATTGCCTCGGACACCACCTGAGTCGCACGGGCTTCGGCTTCGGCCAGGCGCTCACGGGCTTCGGCGTCGCGGAACGCGGCTTCCTTGCGGCCTTCGGCGGACAGGATCGCGCTTTGCTTTTCGCCTTCGGCTTTCAGGATTTCAGCCTGGCGGAACCCTTCGGCTTCAAGAATGTTGGCGCGCTTTTCACGTTCGGCTTTCATCTGCCGGGCCATTGCGTTGGAGATATCGGCTGGCGGACGAATGTCCTTGATTTCGATCCGGGTGATCTTGACCCCCCACGGCGCGGTGGCGTGATCGATCACGGTCAGCAGCTTGGCGTTGATCTCATCGCGCTTGGACAGCGTTTCATCGAGGTCCATCGAGCCCATCACCGTGCGCAGGTTGGTGGTGGTCAGCTGCATGATCGCAACATAGAGGTTCGACACCTCGTAAGCGGCCTTGCCGGCATCCAGCACCTGGAAGAACACGATCGCATCGACCCCGACCATGGCATTGTCGCGGGTGATGATTTCCTGCCCCGGAATGTCAAGCACCTGCTCCATCATGTTGACCTTGTGGCCGATGCGGTCAACGAACGGGATCACGATCAGCAGCCCCGGCTGCGCGGCCTTGATAAAGCGGCCAAGCCGTTCAACCGTATAGACATAGCCCTGCCGAACCACCCGTACTGCCAGCAGGATGAACACGACGACTGCGACAAGCAGTACAATGACGAAGACAGGCATCGCACGGGGTCCTCTCGATTGAACCCCGATATGTTAGCGCCGCCCCGCAACCCCGCAAGCAAAACCGGAACATGCTTAACCCGGCGGTAACCAAATGCCGCTATTGACCGGGGCATGATCCAGCCAAACCAAAAAGAATTTTCGCAAGGCTTCTGGGGCAGCGAACATCCCGACACCGCGGCGCTGCGGGTCCAGAAGGACTATGTCGACACCATGATCTCGCTCAAGCGCGAGAACATGGACAGGATCTATACCTACATCAACGCACTGCTCGACAAGGCCAAGGAAGAACTGGGCCATTCGCGCAGCGGCGGCGGCAGCGGCGATGCCCGGCGCATGGCGCTGAAACAGCATGTTGACGAGATCGCGGCCTACCTCAAGGGTCAGGCGCTCGATGTGCAACAGCCTGCCGTCTATGGCGAGCGCGGCGGGCCCCAGCTGGCCCAACACTATGTGCTGGAAGACGTTCCCGCCTTCTTCGGCCGGGTCAAATGCGTGCTCGACCAGTGGTATGACAGCCACTTGCTGTCGGTTTACGACGAAGTGGTGATCCTGGTCCGGCCCAAAGGATCGAACGGCAGCGGCACTTCCGCCTAAAGCCCCCTAAAGCACTTTGTACAGCTCCAGCAGCCGCGCCCAGGCGCGGTCGGCTTCGGCCTTGTCATAGCTGGGTGCATCAAGCGTGCACCAGCCGTGGTCGGCCTTGTAGACTTCCACCTCGACATAGCGGCCCGAAGCCAGCCCCGCGGCGCGCAGCGCGTCCTTGTCCCCCGGCGCGCGGGCATCGTCGTTGCGGCCGATCGCGATCAGGAAGCGGGCCTGGCTCTTGCCAAACAGCGTATGCGGGCTGCCCGGCTTGTCGGTCACCAGCCCGCCGCCGTGGAACGAGGCCGCAGCCTTGATCCGCCCAGGCAAGGCCGCCGCGCTGCGGATCGCGAAAGATCCGGTCTGGCAATAGCCTTGCGTCCCGATGGCGCGCTTGCGGTTGACGCCGGGCTGCTTGTCGAGCCAGGCAACAAAGGCGGTCACGTCCTTCACGGTATTGTCAGCCGATAGCGTGGCGATCGCGGGTTTGAGCTTGGCCTGACCTTCCGGACTGCGCCATTCGGCCATCGAGCCGAGCAACGGGGCCTTGCCCGCGCGGTAATAGTGATTGACCACCAGAACCGCGAAGCCCGATGCGGCCAGCCGCCGCCCCATTTCCTTGTAAGCATCACGCAGGCCCGCAACATCTGGCCACAGGATCACCGCCGGATACTTGCCCTTGGCCGGCCGCACATAGAAAGCGTCAGCCGTGCCATCCGGGGTCGGCACTTCGACCATGCTTTCGGTCAGTTTGCGCGATGCCGCCTGAGCCGGAGCGCCAGCATAGGCCGCAAGCGCGCCCGCAGCGCCAATCGCAGCAAATTCGCGGCGGTTCAGGCCGCGCGCCGCCAGCGCCAGGTCATCATCGTGGGCGGTCAGGTCATCGCACATGGTCCGGTCCTTTCGACTCCGTAAGCCCGCGAGGATAGCCGCGAGTTGCGTGCAGTCCAGCGCAAGTGCGGCAAGTTTCGAAAACTAATCGCGCGATTAAGGTTGCAATCGCGCGCGGATTGCGGCGAACTGCGCACAAACCTGACTCGCCGAACGAGCGGGCAGGTGTTGGAGAGGGACCCACGATGCGTTTGAAGCTGCTTGCCGCCGCTGCCCTGCTGACGCTTGCCGCCTGCGGGAAAAGCCCGTCGCCGCCCGCCACCGAAGGCGTGACCGATGCAATGATCGCCGCTGCGCCCGAAGGTGAGTGGTTGAGCTATGGACGCGACTATGGCGAGCAGCGCTTTTCGCCGTTGAGCCAGGTAAATGACCAGAACGTCAGCAAGCTTGGCCTGGCCTGGTCGGCCGATCTGGATACCGCGCGCGGGCAGGAAGCGACCCCGCTGATGCACGATGGGGTACTCTACGTCACCACCGCCTGGTCGATGGTCAAGGCCTATGATGCCAGGACCGGGGCACTGAAGTGGTCGTATGACCCCAAGGTTCCGCGCGAAACGCTGGTTCGGGTGTGCTGCGATGCCGTGAACCGCGGTGCCGCAATTTATGGCGACAAGGTCTACGTCGCCGCCCTCGATGGGCGACTGATCGCAATTGACCAGAAGTCGGGCAAGGAAGTGTGGTCGAAAGTCGTGGTGCCAAACCAGGTCGACTACGCGATCACCGGCGCTCCGCGCATTGCCAAGGGCAAGGTGCTGATTGGCAGCGCCGGATCCGAGTACCGCGCCCGCGGCTATCTTGCCGCTTTTGATGCCCAGACCGGCGACGAATTGTGGCGCTTCCATACCGTGCCCGGCAACCCGGCCGATGGGTTTGAAAACGAGGCAATGGAAAAGGCCGCCAAGACCTGGACTGGCAAGTGGTGGGAATTTGGCGGCGGCGGCACAGTTTGGGATTCTATCACCTATGATCCCAAGACCAACCTCGTCTATTTTGGAACCGGCAATGCCGAACCCTGGAATCCCAAGACGGCGGACCGGGCCGGGGACAGCCTCTATACTTCCTCGATTGTCGCCGTAAACGCCGACAACGGTGAGTATGCCTGGCACTACCAGGAAACGCCCGAAGACCGCTGGGACTATGATTCGAACGCACAGATCATGGTCGCGGACCTGATGCTTGATGGCAAATCAACCCATGTGGTCATGCATGCACCCAAGAATGGCGTTTTTTACGTGCTGGATGCAAAGACCGGAAAGTTTCTGACCGGCACTCCATTTACGAAGATCACCTGGGCCAGTTCGATTGACCCTGTCACAGGACGGCCCAACATCAACCCCGAGGCGCGTTACGAGCAGACCGGCAAGATGTATCTCGGTTCGCCCGGAATCTATGGCGCGCACACCTGGCACCCGATGAGCTTTAGCCCGAAAACCGGGCTGGTCTACATTCCAACCAATGAAGCGCCGTTTGCCTATCTGGCCGACAATGAATTCGAACCGGGTTCGATCGGGATGCAGCTGGGGCTGGCTCCGGTTCTGACCCCGGCCGACAAGGCGGCGCGCGGTGCTGCGCGTGCGATGCTTAGCGGAGCCCTGATCGCGTGGGATCCGGTCGCCCGCAAGGAAGTCTGGCGGGTTCCGTTTGAAGGTCCTTCGAATGGCGGCACTCTCGCAACTGCTGGCAATCTGGTGTTCCAGGGCACCGCGAGAGGTGAATTCGTAGCCTACAGTGCCGACAAAGGCGGCAAGCTTTGGTCATTCCCGGCGCAGACCGGGATCATTGCAGCACCAATGAGCTACTCGTTGGACGGCGAACAATATGTCGCCATCCTGGTTGGCTGGGGCGGCTTGTGGGACCTGTTCGGAAGCGTCGCCGCAGACAAATCCGGGCCGACCCGCAATATCAGCCGACTGTTGGTGTTCAAGCTGGGCGCCGTTGGCAAACTGCCCGTTGCACCTCCAATGGCAGACCGGGTGCTCGATCCGCCGCCGCTCACTGGCAAACCCAATCAGGTTGTGCGTGGGGAAGCACTCTACGCGCGCTATTGTGGGGTTTGCCACGGCGGTGAGGCAATCTCGGGTGGAATGGTTCCGGATTTGCGCCATTCGCCGACTCTCAACAGCGGCGATGCGATCAAGTCGATCGTGATCGGCGGGGCGCTCAAGCACAACGGCATGGTCTCGTTCAAGGAAGCGATATCGGGCGACGATGCCGAGGCCGTTCGCCACTACCTGATCAAGCGCGCCAATGAGGACAAGGCGCTGGGCGAACATTGACAAGCCCGGCACCCGGCCCGATGCGCGGGCGATGACTGTGAGCCCGAGCAACGGCAAGATTGACTGGGACGCGCTGCCGCACGGCGGCGACCTGTTCGGCGAGCTGCACCTGGCGGAGAACACGCCGCCCAGCCGCGCCCCGCGCGCGCCCTTGTTCCCGGGGCTGGCGCTGTGCGCGGTGGCGGCGGCGGCGGCAGCCTGGCTGTCAGAGCACTACGGCTTTCCGATCATCCTGCTGGGCTTGCTGGTGGGCCTGGCGCTCAATTTCATCAGCCACGATCCGCGCACTCATGCCGGGCTCGACTTCGCCTCGCGCACCTGCCTGCGCTGGGGGATCGTGGTGCTGGGGTTGCAAGTCACGGTCAGCCAGATCGAGGCGCTTGGCCCCGCACCTTTTGCCGCGCTGGGCGTGGTCATGACGGTAACGATCGGGGCCGGGCTGCTGGGCGCGCGGATCGCCGGGCAATCGCGCTATGCCGGGATTCTGGCCGGCGGCGCGACTGCGATCTGCGGGGCGAGCGCCGCGCTGGCGCTCTATGGCGTGATCGGCAAGGACCGGCTCAGCCAGGCGCAGTTCGCGCTGACCCTGGTGGGGATCTCACTCGCCAGTGCCTTTGCCATGACGGTCTATCCGGTTCTGGCGGGCGAACTGGGGCTGAGCGACGGGCAGGCCGGGTTCCTGATCGGCGCCTCGATCCACGATGTCGCGCAGGCGATCGGCGGCGGCTATGCCTTCTCCGATCCGGCGGGCAACTATGCCACGATCGTCAAACTGGCGCGGGTCGCCTTGCTGGCCCCGGTCGTGCTGTTGACCAGCCTGGCGATCGGTCAGGCCGATAGCGCGAGCGGCCAACCGCTGTGGAAGCGGCTCGCGCTACCGTGGTTCATCGTTGCCTTCCTGGGCGTGGTGGCGCTGGGCAGCATGGTGACGATCCCCAAAGTGGCGGTCGAAAACGGCTTGATCCTGTCCAAGGGGCTGCTGCTGCTGGCGGTGACCGCCACGGCGATGCGCAGCCGGATGGACTTGCTGCTGCAAATGGGCTGGCGCGCGGCGGTGCCGGTGGTGACTGCAACGCTGGCTAGTTTTGCAGCGGCGTTGGGGTTTGCGTACTTGCTGCTTTAGGGTCCAGGTTTCCGCTTCATCCCCACCTCCCGTTCGTGTCGAGCGAAGTCGAGACACTGCGCGCGGCATCTCGACTTCGCTCGATGCGAACGGAACTTGGGTCAGGGGCGTGAAGAACTCAAATCACAAAATCGAGCACAGCGGGCATCTGCTTGGTGTTGCGCTTGGCAACCATCCGCTCGTGCAGAGTGGAAATCTGCAGCGATCCGGTGCGCACGAACAGGAACGGCAGAAGCCCGTGGATCAGACAGGCAAAGCCGCCCAGGATCATCCGCAGGCCAAACCCGGTCGCCATCACGAAGTGCTCGCCATAGGTCTCATCGACCGAGGCGGGATGCTCGGTAAACAGGCGCTTGATCGACATGGCATTCTCCCCCGGTCTTGTTGAATCGAATCCTATCGCAGCCCGACGGCGAAATCATTACCTTTTTGCTAGGTGGTTTGCCGCAATGCGGATATTTTATCCCAATCATGATCGATGCTACGCAAATTGATTCGATAGACTGGGCGATCCTGGGTGTCCTCCAGCACGACGCTTCGCTGCCGGTGCACGAAGTGGGCGAACGCGTTGGCCTGTCCAGCAATGCCTGCTGGAGGCGGATCAAGCGGCTGGAGGAAGCGGGCGTGATCGCCCGGCGCGTGGCGCTGCTCGATGCCGAAAAGCTGGGCTATGCCACCACGGTCTTCGTTGCGATCCGCACCCAGCGCCACGATCCGGCCTGGCTTGATGCCTTCAGCCAGGGCATCGCCGCGATCGAGGAAGTCAGCGAATGCCACCGCATGGCCGGCGATGTCGATTACCTGCTCAAGCTGGTGGTCCGCGATATCGCGCATTATGACCGGATCTACCGCAAGCTGATCGCCGCGGTGCCGGACCTGGCCGATGTCAGTTCCAGCTTCTCGATGGAAAAGATGAAGGCGACAACCGCGCTGCCGCGGCCCGGTTGATTTTCAACCGATCTCCCTACCCAGAACCGTTCGTCCCGAGCGAAGTCGAGGGATCACGGCTTTCCCCAACCTCCGTTCGCATCGAGCGAAGTCGAGATGCCATGCGCGGTGTCTCGACTTCGCTCGACACGACCGGAGCTTGGTCTGTGGGGCGGCCCCTCGACTTCGCTCGGGACAAACGGGTTGGGGTGTTCCTGCCGCGAACCTAAGACCTGAGCAGCCAGCCAAAGATCTCGGGCAGCCGCGCGGCCCAGGCGTTTTCCTCGTGCTCGGCGCCGGGATAGACCTTGCTCTGCCAGTCGCGCCCGCGCTTCCAGCCGAGCGCCGCGATCCGCCGGTCCACCACCTGCTGGTAGGGGGCGTAGTAGGCATCGAGCGTCGCGGTGCCGTGATCGAGCCACAGCCGCCGCCCATCGGGCGCGCCCAGCCGCGCGGCGAACCATTGGTCCCACAGTGACGCCAGCTCCGGATGGGTCGCCCCGACCTCGCCCGGAATCGCGGCGGGCCAGTGCGAGGATACGCAGGCCGCACGGCCATAGGTCGCGGGATAGCGCAGGAAGGCATGGCAGCTGACCAGCCCGCCCATGCTCGATCCGGCGATAGCGGTATGGTTGCGCCCCGGCAGGGTGCGGAACTTGCCATCTACCCAGGTCTTCAGCGGACCCGCCAACCAGGCGAGATAGGCATCCGACACGACTGGCCCCGCCGCCATACGGTCCATCTGCGCGCGGAGCTCGCCTTTGGCTGAATGGTAGATATCGTGCGGCAGATACTGGCGATATCGATCCGCTCCCGGCGCCCAGATCCCGACGATAATGTGCGGCTGAACCCCGCGCTGCATCGCCGCCAGCATGGCCTTGTCGGCCGCCCAGATCTTGTTGAAGTTGCTCGCCTTCAGGTCGAACAGGTTGTGCCCGTCATGCATGTAGACCACGCCGTAGCGCCGCTTGGAGCGGTCATAACCGGGCGGCAGCCACACAGTCAGGCGCTGGAGCGGAAGCCCCTGCGCGCTGACCTTCTCGAACTGAAGCAGTTGTCCCTGATCGCTAGCCTGGGCCGGGCCAGCCAGTGCTAGCCACAGCAACAGCGCCAGCAGCAAACGGATCATTTGACCAGCCGGAACCGCACCGCCGCACCGCCGCCGGGGGCGAGGTGGAGGTCCATCTTGTCTTTGGACGTCGCCGGCCGCTGCTCGATCACCATCGCGAAGCGCTTGTCGGTGCGGTAATCGGCATCGGGCGCATCGCGATAGATTTCGGCCACATAACGCTTGCCGGGGGCAAGGAAATCGAGCGCGAAGGACACATGGCGCGCCTCTTCATCACCCACCGCGCCCAGGTACCAATCCGGCCCGCCGCGCTCTTTGCGCACGATCGTGACATAGTCACCCACTTCGCCGTTGAGCACGCGGGTTTCGTCCCAATCGGCCGGAACGTCGCGGATGAATTTGAACGCGTCCATGTGCTTGGCGTAGTTCTCAGGCGTATCGGCGGCCATCTGGACCGGCGAATAGATCACCACATAGAGCGCCAGCTGCTTGGCCTTGGTTGAAAGGATCGCACTGCCGCGTTCGCCCTCAAGACTGAGCACCCCCGGGGTGAAATCCATCGGCCCTTCGAGCATCCGGGTGAAGACGATGTTCGCTTCATGCTCGGGCGGATTCTTGCCGCCCCAGGCGTTGTATTCCATCCCGCGCATGCCCTCGCGCGCGACCCAGTTGGGATAAGTGCGGTGGAGGCCCGTGCCCTTGATCGGCTCGTGGCTGTCAAAGGCAACCTTGTACTTTGCGGCGGTTTCGGCGACGCGGACGAAATGGTTCGACATCCACTGGCCGTCGAGCCACTCGCGGTACTTGGTCCCGTCGGCATCGACCCGCTCCAGCTGGGCGGCGTCGGTGACGTAGCCGGTCTTGACCACCATCATTCCGTGCTTGGCGGCGAAAGCGAAGCTGCGGTCGAGCTGGTTATCGTAATGCGTTACCGCGCCGCCGGTTTCATGGTGACCGACCAGACGCACGCCCTTCTTCTTGGCGTATGCGCTCAGCATCGCGATGTCGAAATCTTCGGTGGCACGCGTGAAATCCATGTCCCAGCCGTTGCCGAACCAGTCACCGTCCCAGCCCACGTTCCAGCCTTCGACCAGTACGTTGGGGATGCCGTTAGCGGCGGCGAAATCGATGTACTGTTTGACGTTGGCGTTGGTCGCGCCGTGTTTCGGCCCGCGCGCCCAGGACCATTCGCCCTTGATCATGTTCCACCACACGCCGGCGAACTTGCCCGGCTTGAACCAGCTCATGTCACCCAGTTTGTTGGGCTCGTTGAGGTTCAGCATCAGGTGGCTCATGTAGATGCCGGGGGCATCGTCGGCGATGATCAGGGTGCGCCATGGGGTGGTCCAGGCGCCGGTCTTCTGCACCTTGGGCCCACCCGCACCGGGGGTTAGATTGGCGCGCAAGGTGGTTCCATCGGTGCGGGTTACCGCCATGCCCGAATAGTCGACCAGTGCCGCTTCATGCAGCGTCACATGGGTGCCGTCGGCCAGCTTCATCGTCACCGGGGTAGCGGCCGTGCTGACTGAAGACAGCGCGGTCTTGTTGTAGAGGTATTCCTCGCGGTTCCACAGGAAGGCCGGTTTCCACCAGGCGGTGCCGTCCTGCGCGAAAGTGAACTCGGTCAGCTCCTCGGCGATATTGGTTTTCGCCATATTGGGCTGAGCGGGGAATTCATACCGGAACCCCACGCCGTCGTTGTAGATCCGGAAGGTCACCGTCAAGACCCGTGCCAGCGCGGTCGTTTCCTTCAGGTGGACCTTGAATTCACGGTAGTGGTTGCGGATGCTCGACCATTCGCCCCACGGCTGCTGCCAGGTCTGGTCGAAATCACTCACCTCTTGCCCGGTCACTGTCAGGCGACGGTCGATCTTGGCCACGTCGGTGAACAGGAAGCCCAGCTTTGAGGGCGCGATTACCGGCTTGCCTTTGCGGCTGACCGCATAGGAGGCGCGGCCATCGCCGTCGATTGTCAGCTCAACCGCCACTGTGCCATCGGGCGAGGTCGCGCGGACCGGCTGAGCGGACTGCGCCGCGGCGGGAACAGCGGTGACCAGTGCAGCCAGCGCGGCAAGGCTTGCGATACGGCGCATCAATTGGTCTCCTCAAGCAGCAGCGCGCCGAACGGCGGCAATTGCTGGCCCGGCTGGGCGGCGTTGACTGCGGCCAGCACCTGACCCCCAACGGCGATGTCTTGCGGCCAGGCGCAGGCCTGTGCGGACAGATTGAGCAGGCACAGCATCGAATGTCCCTGCGCTACGCGGCGCACCGCCAGCAGGGCTTCACCGGCGTGCAGCACATCGAAGGTGCCCTCGCGCAAGGCCGGATGCGCCCGGCGCAGCGCGAGCAGTTCGCGGGTCAGGCTGAGCAGGGACGCGGGATCGGCCGTCTGCCGGTCCACCGCGCGCTCCAGGTTCTCCGCGCCCAGTGGCAGCCACGGCTGGCCTGCCGTAAAGCCGCCATGCTCGTCCTGCGCCGCCCAGGGCATCGGGGTGCGCGCCCCGTCGCGCGACAGGGTCAGCGGCCAGTTGGCGATCGCTTCGGGATCTTTGAGCTGGTCGAAAGGAATATCGACCTGAACCAGTCCCAGTTCCTCGCCCTGATAGATGATCGGATTGCCGCGCAGCGCGCAGAGCAGCATCATCTTGGTGCGGGCAAAGGCCTCGCGCTGATCGGGCGCGCACCAGCGCGACAGCGCGCGCGGGGCATCGTGGTTCTCGAAGGCCCAGCTGGGCCAGCCGGTGCCTTCGTCCTCGGGCCAATTGGCCTGGGCTTTCGCGACCAGTGCCGGGGTCAGGCGTTCGGCATAGAGGAAGTCAAAACCGTAGGCGCTGTTGAGCCGCGCATCGCCAGCCGTGAAGGCATGCATTTCAGCCAGAGCATCGCGCCCGCCGACTTCGGCCATGGTGAAGACCGCACCGAAGCTGTCACACAGCGCGCGGATCCGCTCGAGGAACGCCGGGATCCCGGGCTGCGACTGGTTGTGCAGATGCAGCTGGAAATCGAACGGGCGGGTCCGCGCCCGGCCGTCCTGGGGCGCAGGCGGGTTATCGGTCAGCGCCGGATCGTGCATCGCGAAGTTGAGTGCATCAAGCCGGAAGCCATCGACCCCGCGTTCCAGCCAGAACCGCGCCGCGTCCAGCAGCGCGTCCTGCACGGCTGGCAAGTGGCAGTTGAGCTGAGGCTGGCTGCTCAGGAAATTGTGCAGGTAGTACTGCCCGCGCCGTGCGTCCCAGGTCCAGGCCGGGCCGCCGAACACCGATTGCCAGTTCGACGGCGGCGAGCCATCGGCCTTGGCATCGGCCCAGACGAACCAGTCGGCCTTGGCATTGGCGCGGTCCATCCGGCTTTCGCGGAACCAGGCATGCTCGTCCGAGGTATGGGCATAGACCTGATCGATCAGCACCTTGAGGCCGAGTGCATGGGCGCGCGCCACCAGCGCATCGAAATCGGTCAGCGTCCCGAAGATCGGATCGACATCGCAATAGTCGGCCACGTCATAGCCATAGTCGTGCATGGGCGAGGTGAAGAACGGCGAGACCCACAATGCGTCCACGCCCAAAGCCGCGATGTGATCGAGCCGAGCGGTCACTCCCGGCAGGTCGCCCACCCCGTCGCCATTCGAATCGCAATAGGAGCGCGGATAGACCTGATAGATCGCCGCCCCGCGCCACCAGGGGGCGGCGCTGGCACTGCGCGGGTTAGCTTCGATACGCGAAAGACGGTTCATGGGGATACTATGGCTTCAGTCTTTGGCCGCGCAGACGGCAAAGCCGAGCGGGGCAAGTGTTACAGTCAGGCTGCCCGGTGCGTCCGCTTTGGGCGAACACTGGCCAGCCAATGGGGTGAATTCAAGACTGCGCGATGACACCGGCACCCGCGCGGTCTGCGCCGCATTGGCGCTGTTGAAGGCCAGCACCACTTCGCGGCCCGACTTGGGGTCGAAGCGCGAGACCACGAACAGCCCCGGCTTGTCCGACGAGCGGCGCACCAGGGTGCGGCCCGACATCAGCGCCGGGGTCGAGCGCCGCACCTGGGCCAGCTCGGCGATCAGGCGGTAGAGCGGGTGCTGCCTATTGTAATTGTCCTGCACGGTGGTGGCAGTGGTGCCCAGCAAGGGTTGGTCGTTGTAGACCGCGACCTTGCTGGCGAACATCGACTGCCGGGCCAGCTGATCCCCGCCGCGCCCGACCATGCCCTGTTCCTCACCGTAATAGATCACCGGCACCCCGCGCAGCGTCAGCAGCATGGCATGGCCCAGCACTGCGCGGGCCAAAAACTCCTCGGCATCGGCCTTGGGGTTCAATTGCTTCAGGAACATGGCGAAACGGCCGGCATCGTGGTTGCCCAGGAACGTCGGTTGAATCAGCGCGCCCTGCACTCCGCCTTCGTAGAGCACATCGTCATCGACCCAGCGCGCCAGCATGTCGGTGCCCTTGGCCCCGCTGGCGACCTGCACCGCCGCGACGGCAAAGGCGAAGTCGAGGTTTGAAGGCAGAGCGGCCTTGCGGGTCCACCCAGCCAGCAGCGCGGGATCGTATTCGCCGGTCGCCACTTCGCCGAAGATGTGGAAGTTGGGAATGCCCCTGGCCTTGGCCTTGGCGAGCATGGCCGGCACAAAGGCCTGCCAGAATTCGGGGTTCACATGCTTGGCGGTGTCGATCCGGAAGCCGTCGATCCCGAAACGGTCGATCCAGCTGCCATAGATCTCGATGAACCCGGCAAGCACCCGGGGGTTTTCGGTCGCAAGGTCATCCAGCCCGACGAAATCGCCATAGAGCGCGCTTTCGCCGACCCAGTCGGTGTTGCCGCGATTGTGGTACCAGATCGGATCGTTGAGCCAGGCGGGGACTTTCACCTGCTCCTCGCCCCTGGGAATAGTGGGCGTGTAGGCGAACGATGGGTCGATCATCCTGGCCCAGTTGGCCGGGCTGGGATCGCTGTCATCGCCGAACCCGGGATTGATCGGCGTGCCGTTTACCCCGCCCTTGCGGCTGAAGGGATAGTCGGCCTTGCTCCGGTACGGATAGCCGTGCGGCGTCGCTTCGCGGAACTGGATGACATCGGCGGTGTGGTTGACCACGATATCCATATAGACCTTCATCCCCCGCGCGTGGGCGGCATCGACGAAGGCCTTGAATTCGGCATTGGTCCCGAAATGCGGATCGACCTGAGTGAAATCGGTGATCCAGTAGCCGTGGTACCCGGCGCTTTCATCGCCCGGCGGCCCCTGCACCGGCTTGTTCTTGAACACCGGCGCGAACCACACCGCGGTCGCCCCCATGCCCTGGATGTAATCGAGCTTCGCAGTTAGCCCTTTGAGGTCGCCGCCGTGGTAGAAGCCCTTGTGCGCCGGATCGAACCCGGTCTTCAGCCGGTCCCCCTTGATCCCGCCGCGGTCGTTCTTGGGATCGCCGTTGGCGAACCGGTCAGGCAGGACGAAATAGACCACTTCCTCTTGCGGCGCGCGCGCGCGGTAGTCGGCCGGAGCACTGGCCGGGGCCTGGATCCCCAGCGCCAGGGCCGAAATCGCCAGCAAAGCCTTGAGGCCCAAACGCATCACGCCGCTCCCTTCACGTTGCAGCCGATCGAAGCGAGATAGGCAGCATGATCTGGCAGCCGCGATACCGCACCGCCCATGATGATCTTGAGGTTGTCGAGGAACTCCATCAGCTTCCCCTCGGCCAGGGCATCGGCCATATGGTCATAGCGGTGCGGCCAGATGTTCTGGCCGATCATCACCTGCATCCAGCCGACCTCGTGGAACAGCTCGTTCTGCTCGCGGAAAATGCGTCCCGACTGGCGGAACAGTTCAATCCGGCGGGCCAGGCTGTCGGGCACTGCCATGGCCGCGCAGTCGCGCCACATCGCGGCGTCATCGCGCTGGTTGGCGTGGTAATGCAGGATGATGAAATCGCGGATGCCGTCGAATTCGTCCACCATCTGGCGGTTGTATTCGGCGGCATAGGCGGGATCGAACTGCGCATCGGGGAACAGCGTCGCCAGCTTGACCACCGCCTGCTGGATCAGGTGGATCGAGGTGCTTTCGAGCGGCTCGAGGAACCCGCTCGACAGGCCGATCGCCACAACATTGCGGTCCCAGAACTTGGCGCGCCGGCCGGTGCGGAACCTGATCACCCGCGGATCGGTCACCGCCGGGCCTTCAAGCCCATCGAGCAGAACTTGCGTCGCTTCATCCTCGCCAAGATACCGGCTGGAATAGACATGCCCGTTACCGGTGCGGTGCTGCAGCGGAATGCGCCATTGCCAGCCCGCCTGGTGCGCAAAAGACTGGGTATAAGGGCGCGGCGGCGCGACATTTTCGCTCTGCACCGCTATCGCGCGGTCGCAGGGTAGCCACTGGCCCCAGTCGATGAAGCCGACCTTCAGCGCCTCGCCGATCAGCAAGCTGCGCATACCGGTGCAATCGACGAACAGATCGGCCTCGATCGCCTCGCCGCCTTCCATCTCTAACGCTTCGACAAAGCCGTCGCTGCCGCGCAGCCGCACGCCCGCAACCTTGCCCTCACGCCGGACCACCCCGGCGCGCTCGGCCATGGCGCGCAAGTAGCGGGCATAGAGCCCGGCATCGAAATGATAGGCATAGTTGAGCCCGGGCAGCGGGGTGCCTTCGATCCCCGCCAGCTTGCCGAACTTGCCGGCCATGGCCGCGCGTTCGTTCAGCGAGAAGTCCCACAGCCGGTCGGTCCGGCCAGCGGCGCGAGCACGCAGGAAGTAATGCACGAACGGCGACAAGCCGTGATGGTGCCCCACCCCGCCAAAGGCATGCATATAGCTATCGCCCAGGCGGCCCCAGTCGTTGAACTGGATCCCCAGCTTGATCGTGCCCTGGGTGGCGCGCAGGAAATCGGCCTCGTCGATTTTCAGCGCATCGTTGAAGGTCAGGATCGGCGGGATCGTCGCCTCGCCGACGCCAATCGTGCCGATTTCCTCGCTCTCGACCAGGGTGATCGCCAGCGTCCGCCCGAACATCCGCGATAGCAGCGCCGCGGTCATCCAGCCGGCGGTGCCTCCGCCCACGATCAACAGTTTGCGCAAGCGATCCTGCGTCACCGAACGCCTCCGGGTAAGCCAGACAATTGGCTTGTCTGGCTTGGGGCTGAAAGAGCGGCCGGGTCAACCGCTGCTGGCCCGGCCGCTTTGGCAATCATCAGAACTTGTAAGTCACGCCCGCCATGAAGTTGCGGCCATAGGTGTGCCAATTGCGGAACTGCGTGGGGTCGTTGTTGTAGTACTGGACGAACGGTTCATCGGTCAGGTTCGAGCCCTGCAGATAGACCGTCAGCCCCTTAATCCCGGCATTGCTCAGATCGTACGACAGCTGCGCGTCGAAGATCGTTTCGCCCTTGGCCTGGGTCAGTTGGCGCGACAGCCCGATCGCGAACGCTTCCGCCAGGAACGAAGAGCGGTGCCGCACGCTGACACGGGCCCCGAAGCCGCCGCCTTCATAGTAGAAGGTGCCGTTCATCACATTGCGCGACAGGCCCGGCAGCTGCTCAACCGGCGAAGCGGCAGTGCGGCGCACTTCGCTGCGAGTGAAGGAAGCGCTGCCCAGCAGGCCAAAGCCGCTCAGCGCGTCGCTGAACGAGGCGAAGGGCAGCGAGGCCGACAGTTCAAGACCATAGATCTTGCCGCCCTTGCCGTTGTCGGGCGCGCCGATGAAGCCCTGGCTGAGCACCGGCTGGATCGGCCCCGGTGCGGTCACTCCGGTGAAGTCCACCAGAACTTGCGAGTCATACACATAGTTCTGCAGGTGCTTGTAGAACGGTGCCACCGCGATGTAGCCGCCCTTGCCGAAATAGGCTTCGAACGACATGTCGAACTGCCAGGCGCGCCACGGACGCAGGTCCGGATTGCCGCCGCCGCCGCCCCAAGGCGAATTGAGGATATTGGTGTTGAGCGCCTTGGCCGGGTCGAAGTTGAAGGTGCGGCTTGCATTCATCTGATCCATCCTCGGACGGGCCAGCACGCGGGCAATGCCCATGCGGATCTTGAAATTCTCGCTCACGCCGAAGATCAGATTGGCGCTGGGCAGGATATCCCAATACTTCGCGCCCTGATCGATGTTGGCCAGGGTGATGACACCGCCGGTGTTGTTGCCGGCAACGCCCTGCGAGCTCTGGTCAGTATGGACCGCCTGCACACCGATGTTGCCGGTCAGGTTCATCGAACCCATCGGCACGTCGAGATCGGCCATGGCATAGAGGTTGAGGACGTTTTCCTTGACGGTCCAGGTATTGGTCGCTGCGGTCAGGACGTTTTCGGGCGAGAAGTAGTAGAGCCCGGCCGCAACAGCCCCGCGCGCGTCATAGCTGATCGAATTGCCCAGCCCCATGAAGCCGAGGTTGGCGGACGGGAGCAGCAGGTTGGAGGGGATCGGCAATATTGCCGGATAGGCGTTGAGCGTCAGGAACTGACCCTCGCGGGTGTGGTGCTTGGTGCGCAGCGAGTACTTGGCACCGAAGTGAAGCCCGCTGATCGCGCCGTCCATTTCGCGACTGGCGGCCAGTTTGAACGCGGTCAGATCGTCCTTCGAGGTTTCCTCGTTGACGAAGCCGTCCTGGCTGGCGCACTGCCAGCCCAGCGCCGCGGTGCACAGCGGACCGCCCCAGCCCAGGTTGTCACCCAGCCGCCACAGCGCCGGATCGGCATAATTGAGGCCGGTATCGACCATCAGGCCGTTCGATCCGCCCAGGGTGTAAGTGATGGTATCGCTCAGACCCGAACCGCCGCGGCCAGTCGACGAATAGGTTTCATAGGCCGCGAAGGTGCGTTTGGCGGTCGAATAGCTACCGTCGAATTCCATCGACCAGCCGCCGCCCAGATCGTGCTTCGAATTGAGCCCGGCTGCGAAATTGTCCGAATCGCGATCCGAGAAGTCGTTGCGCGACTGGGTACGGATGCCCGTCCAGCGCCCTTCGGTGACCACGCCGCCGGGGCTGGTCGAAAGGATCGTGCGGCTGGCTGCGGTATAGCCGGCGATTTCCTGGCCGCGCAGGGTCTGTTCGTCGTTGAACTTCGAATAGAACGCATCCAGCGTCAGGTTCCAGCTGTCGGTCGGCTTGAATTCCAGCGAGCCCATGAAACCGTCGCGGGTCAGCTCGTTCGACTTCACATAGGGCTTGATCCCGTCAACGAACAGCTGCGGGTTCGCCGGGGTGCCCAGGTTGCTGTAGCCCCAGACGTGAACGTATTGTTCCTGGATCGGCTGGACCATGCGGGCATAGCCCAGCGCCCAGCCCACGGTGCCGTCTTCGTTCTGGTCGATATAGGTGATGTTGGCGCGGTAGCCCTTGTCGCTGGTGTCGGGGTTGAGCTTGCCCTTGTCGTTCAGTTCGCCGCGCAGGCCAACGACCAGAACGCGGGTCTTCTGTGAGAGCGGGCGCATGGTCTTGAGGTCAACTGTGCCGCCGATCGCCTGCGAGGTCAGCGAGGCATCGGGAGTCTTGTAGACCACCGCGCCGCTCAACAGTTCGGAGGGGAACTGATCGAATTCAACCGCGCGGTTGTTGTCCGACGAAACCATTTCGCGGCCATTGAGCGTGGTGGTGGTGAAATCGGGCGACAGGCCGCGGACCGACAGCTTGCTCGAACGGCCGTCAAACCGCTGCGTGGCCAGACCCGGCAGGCGCGACAGCGCCTCAGCGATCGACGAATCGGGCAGCTTGCCGATGTCTTCGGCCGAAATCACTTCGACAATCGAGGTCGAGGTGCGCTTTTGCGCGGCGGCATTGACGATCGACTGGCGGAAGCCGGTTACGGTGATTTCCGGAGCCTGCTCTTCCTCAGCGGCCGGGGCTGCATCCTGCGCCAGTGCGGCGCTGGGCAGTGCCAGCGCGGAAACGGCGATTGCCAGCGCCGAAACGCCAAAGCTGCCGGAATTCTTGATACGAAGTGCCACGTTGAGTCCTCTCCCTGAAGGCATACCGGACCGTTGTTGATCTGTCCCGGCAGCTAACCCCAATTGCGGCAGGGCGGCTAGTTGCGCGGCCAACTCCTGCGTCACCGTGTTGAATACGGCGACGCGGGCCCGATTAGGAATAAGGCATACGTATACCCAAATTATGCGTAAGCCATGCTGTGGCCGTCTTGCCACGCAAGAGAGCCGGGCCTAGGCTTGCCAAAGAGGGAGGGAGCCATGGGACGCAAGCGCTCCGCCAAGCCGACCAGTTTTGACATCGCCTACCGGGCGGGGGTTTCGCAGCCCACGGTCAGCCGCGCGCTGCGCGGATCGAAATCGGTCAGCGAGGCGACCCGCCTGCGGATCCAGGAAATCGCCCGCGAACTCAACTATTCGGTCGACAAGAACGCCTCGTCGCTGCGCTCGCAGCGGTCCAACACGATCGCCTTGCTGTTCTTCGAAGACCCGACACCTGACGGTGCCAACATCAACCCGTTCTTCCTCGCCATGCTGGGATCGATCACCCGCGCCACCGCCAACCGGGGGCTGGACCTGCTGATCTCGTTCCAGAAGATGGAGGACCACTGGCACACCCGTTACCAGGACAGCCACCGCGCCGACGGGCTGATCCTGCTGGGGTACGGCGACTACACGCTCTACGAAAGCCGGCTCAAACAACTGGTCGCCAGCGAGACCGAATTCGTCCGCTGGGGCTCGGTTCGTGATGACAATATCGGGGCCACGGTCGGCTCGGACAATGTCGGAGCCGGGCGGCTGGCGGGCGAACACCTGATCGCGCAAGGCCGCCGCCGGATCGCCTTCCTGGGCCAGGCCGACGAGCATTACCCCGAATTCGCCGACCGTTATCGCGGCCTTGGCGCCGCGCTGGAGCAGGCGAGCCTTCCCATCGACCCCTTGCTGCAACGCGACGCCCTTAGCAGCGAAGGCGACGGCCGCGCGGCAGTGCAGGCGCTGCTGGCCGCCGGGGTGCAGTTCGACGCGATCTTTGCCGCCAGCGACCTGATCGCGATCGGCGCGATGCGCGCGCTGGGTGAAATGGGCAAGAACGTGCCGCGCGATGTCGCGGTGATCGGCTTTGACGATATCCCCGCCGCCAGCCTGACCAGCCCGCCGCTGACGACGATCTCCCAAGACCTCAACAGTGCGGGCGAACTGCTGGTCGAAAGCCTGCTGGCCGGGATCGAGGAGCGTCCCAAACCCAGCAAGGTGATCCCCGCCAAGCTGGTCGTGCGCGGGAGTACCGGGGGCTAGCTCAGGTTACGTATTCGTATGCCTATTGCTCAGCTCGACCCTGCGTGCGACCCGTTCGGGCAAGGGATCGGGAGAGCAATCAGCATGGAAAAACCGCGCCAGTCTTGGGCAGGGCTTGCCAACATCAGCTTCGGGTTCTTCGGGATCCAGATCGGCTTCGCGCTGCAGAACGCCAATATGAGCCGGATCTTCCAGACGCTGGGGGCCAGCATGGACGATCTGCCGTGGCTATGGGCGGCGGCACCGCTGACCGGGTTGCTGGTCCAACCGATCATCGGCCACATGAGCGACCGAACTTGGCTGGGCCGGTTGGGGCGGCGGAGGCCCTATTTCCTGGCGGGCGCGGTGATGGCGGCGCTGTCGCTGTTCCTGATGCCTTACAGCGGCGCGCTGCTGATGGCGGCGCTGCTGCTGTGGACGCTCGATGCCAGCCTCAACGTCTCGATGGAGCCGTTCCGCGCTTTCGTCGGCGACATGCTGCGCAAGGACCAGCACACCGCCGGTTACGCCGTGCAGACCGCCTTTATCGGCGCAGGCGCGGTGGTCGGATCGTTGTTCCCCTACCTGCTCGAACATCTGGGCGTCGCCAACGAGGCGGCCGACGGGTCGATCCCCAATACGGTGCGCTATTCATTCTGGGCCGGCGGAGCGGCGCTGTTTGCCGCAGTGCTTTGGACGGTCGTCACCTCGCGCGAGTATTCGCCTGAGGAAATGGCCGCCTTTGGCGATGCCGAGGAAGCCTCCGCCGCGGCTTCGGCCAGTCTGGCTGATCGCGGCACCACCGCTTCGCTGCTGTGGATCGTCGCGGGCGGCGCGCTGGCATTGGCAACGCAGCAGTTCGGTTTTGAAAAGGAAGTCTATCTGCTCGCCGCCTTGCTGACGGGCTATGGCCTGCTGAGCCAGATCGCGATCCGGCTGGCCCGCGCGGGGCGTCCGCCCTCAATGCTGACCGGGATCGTCGGTGATTTCTCCGGCATGCCCGAGATCATGAAGCGGCTGGCCGTGGTCCAGTTTTTCAGCTGGTCTGCGCTGTTCATCATGTGGTTCAACACCACGCCGATCGTTGCCAAGGACTTCTTTGGCGCCACCGACACCCACGGCGCGGCGTTCCAGGAAGGTGGCAATTGGGTGGGCGTGCTGTTCGGGACCTACAACGGAGTTGCCGCGATTGCCGCGCTGACCTTGCTGCCGTGGCTGGCGGCACGGATCGGCAAGGTCCGCACCCACATGTTCGGCCTGACCGCAGGGGCGCTTGGCTATGCCAGCTTCTTCGTGATCAAGGACCCGACCTGGCTGCTGCTCAGCGAAGTGGGCGTCGGCATCGCCTGGGCCTCGATCCTCGCCATGCCTTACGCGATCCTCGCCAGCAGCCTGCCGCAGGCCAAGCTTGGCATTTACATGGGGCTGTTCAACGTCTTCGTGGTCTTGCCGCAGCTGTTGGTGGCAACGGTAATGGGCTCGATCATGAAAGCCTGGTTCCCGGGCGAGCCGATCTGGACGATGGCTTTTGCGGCGGGAACTTTGTTGCTTGCAGCAGCTGCGATGCGGCGGGTCAAGGTTCCGGGCGAAGCCTAGAAATCCGCCACCAGTTGCGAGATCAAGGCGCGCGGCGGGACATAGGTGAACCCGCCCGAGCTGGAGACGTTCCAGCCATAGTTGTCGAAGGCGTTCTGCAGCACCGGGCGCAGCAGCCAGTCGGCACCGGCCAGCTTGAAGCGGTAGCGCAGGCCCAGGCTGACCACCGTGCGCGGCGGCGCGGTGAGCGTGTTGGCGCTGTTGCCCATGCGGCTCGACAGGCTTTCGATCGCCACGTCGAAGGATAGCGGCCCCTTGCCCTGGCCCATCCGCCAATCGAGGTTGAGCACCGAACGGCGGCGGATCTGCCCGACCGGGCGCTGGCCGATCAGATTGGTATCGACTGCCTCGCCGGTGATCCGGGGATCGAGCAGCATGGTCCCGCTGACCACGGTCAGCCCCGGCACCACCTGGCCGGTCAAGGACAGCTCCAGCCCGCGATTGGTCAGCGTGCCCAGCTGGCGATAGCGCAGCGCGGGATCGAGGTTGTAGTAAGGTTTGGTGATCCGGAACGCGCCGGCGATCAGTGTCAGGCGCGGGGTCAGCGCGTACTTGAACCCGGCTTCGATCTGGCGGGTTTGGATCGCCGCAGGGGCTTCGGCGCGGTTGCTCGCGATCTCGGGCGCGACCAACGCCTCCTCCATCCCGTGCGAGACCCCGCCATAGAGCGACAGCGTAGGGGTCAGATTGTAGGTAGCGGCCACATTCCACATCACTGGCCCGGTGCGGCTGACCGGATCGGCCAGCAAGGGGTCTGCAAAGTCGATTGCCTTCTTGTAGCTGGTTTTCGAGAGGCTGGCGTCGAAGCCATAACGTCCGGTCCTGACCAGCGAATAGGACAGGCCGTAAGTCAGCTGGCGGACCTGATCGACACTCTTTGGGCCAAGCACCACCAGCGGTTCGGTCCGAAGATCGGGGGCCAGGATCGTGCTGGGGCCCAGCGCGATCGACTGGCTGCCGCCAAAGCGCCGGTCACGCGAGCGCCCACGGACCGAGGCGACCAGGCGGTGATTGCTCGCGCCTTGCTGCCACTGCTTGACCAGGCGCAGTTCGCCCGAAAGCGAGGCATCGCGGTTATCGCCATCGGCAATGATCCGCCGCGAGGCGACCGAACCGTCGCTGGCAACGCCAAACAGCAGGTCGGCATAGACGCTGTCCTGGGTACGGCCATTGTAGAACAGCCCGGCTTCAAGTCCGACTGGGCCCAGCGGGGCCTTGACCACGCCGCCATAGGCCCAGTTGGTCGCATTGCGATCGGTCCAGGTCTGGCTCAGATCTTGCCCGCGTTCCTGCTGCGGCGGCAGAGTGGTGTCCGCTGGGTAGTAGGTCGGCCGCGCTTCGTCGTCATTGAAATAGAAAGCTCCGCCGAACAGCAGAACGGTGACCTTGTCACTAGGCCGCCAGCCCAGCGTTGCGCCGACCGTGCGATAACGCGCCTTGCCGCCTTCCCATTTGGTGGCGTTACGAAAGCCGACCCCGCCCGAAATTCCCAGCCGCTCGCCATCGATCGGCTGCTTGAATTCGAACGATCCGCCGATCCCGTCGGAAAAGCTGCCACCGTCTTCCAGGTTGAAGCTGTAGCTCGTCGCCCCGCGCGGCTGGGTCAGCGAATAGTCAACCAAGCCGGTGGGCGCAGGGAATGGATAGCGTAGCGCCGCCGGGCCGACCCGGATCGTGCTGCTATCGGTCAGCCGCGGCGAGAGCCGGTCAACCAGATCGTAGTAGAGCCCCTCCAACCGGACATTGCCGGCATCGACCGGGTTGAACCCGCGCAAGTCGTCGCTGGAATAGAGCCCCGAACGGTCCTGGCCCACGGTGCGACCAAAGGCATCGCCCGACTGGGTCGCGACATTCTCATTGGCACGCTGCGCCCAGGCCGCTTGCGGCACCAGTGCCACGACGGCGGCGAACAAGACCCCCAGTTGCAGTTTGAAACGCACGAGGCTGCCCATAGCGCCGGATCGGCGCTTGCAAAGCCCTTTATGAATCGCCGCGCTCGGCCGGATCCTCATGCAACCACGCAGCGTGGCGCGGAGCGCGCTTGGTGGCGGCCCATTCGTTGAGCATCACTGGAGCCAGCGCGCGCAGTTCGGCATACTGGTCCGGCGTGCCGATGTTGCAAGCCAGTTCCAGCCGGTGCCCGTTGGGATCGAAGAAATAGATCGAGCGGAAAATGCCGTGATAGGTCGGCCCCAAGACTTCGATCCCTTGCGCCTCGATATGGGCCTTGGCGGCGAGCAGCGCGTTGACGTCCTCGACCTCGAAAGCGAGGTGCTGGACCCAGGCCGGGGTGTTTTCATCGCGGCCCATTTCGGGTTGCTCGGGCAATTCGAAGAAGGCGAGCACATTGCCCCCGCCGCAATCGAGGAAGACGTGCATGTAAGGATCATGCTCGCCGGTCGAGGGGACCTTGTCCTCCGAAAAGGCGGTGACATAGTCCATACCCAGCACACGGCTGTACCAATCGACTGTCTCTTTCGCGTCCTTGCAGCGATAGGCGACGTGGTGGATGCGTTTGAGGCTGGGGGCGTTCACTGGGCGGCTCCTGCGGTCTGCAGCACGCCGCGTTCGATCTGGTCGCGCTCGATACTTTCGAACAGGGCCTTGAAATTGCCTTCGCCAAAGCCTTCGTCGCCCTTGCGCTGGATGAATTCGAAGAACACCGGACCGATCTGCGGCTGGGCGAATATCTGGAGGAGCAGGCGAGGCGAGCCGCCTTCAGTGGTCCCGTCAAGCAGGATCCCGCGCTGCTGCAGCGCTTCGACCGGCTGGCCGTGTCCGGGCAGCCGCTGGCCCAGCATGGCGTAGTAAGTGGCCGGAGGGGCGGTCATGAACGGCACGCCCAGCTTCTTGAGCCTGTCCCAGCAGGCCACCAGATCGTCGCAGATCAGCGCAATGTGCTGGATCCCTTCGCCGTTGTATTCGCGCAGGAACTCCTCGATCTGCCCGCCGCCGGCCTTGCCTTCCTCATTGAGCGGGATGCGGATCTTGCCGTCAGGTGCGGTCATCGCCCGGCTGGTGAGGCCGGTGTATTCGCCCTTGATATCGAAGTAGCGGATCTCGCGAAAATTGAAGATCCGTTCGTACCACGCCCCCCAGTGCGCCATGCGGCCGCCATAGACGTTGTGCGTCAGGTGATCGATTCTCTTGAAGCCTGCGCCCAGCGGGTGACGATCGACGCCGGGTTCATAGACGAAATCAATATCGTAGATCGACAGCGCATCGGGATTGTCGAGCGTGGCATAGCGATCGACCAGGTAGATGAAGGCCCCGCCGATCCCCTTGATCGCGGGAATGCACAGTTCCATCACCCCGGTCTTGCTTTCAACCGGCTCGGCCCCGCGCGCGATCGCTTCCTTGTAGGCCGCGGCCGCATCGCGCACCCGGAAGGCCATGCCGCATGCCGAGGCGCCGTGCTCGGCGGCAAAATAGGCCGCCGGGCTGCGCGGTTCGTAATTGGCGATCAGGTTGATTTCGCCCTGGCGCCACAGCTGCACGTCTTTTGAACGGTGCCGGGCCACCAAGGTGAAGCCCATGCTTTCGAAAACCGGCTCAAGCAGGCCCTTTTCCGGCGCGCAGAATTCGACGAATTCGAAGCCGTCGAGGCCAAGCGGGTTTTCGAACAGATCGGGCATTGGGGGCGCTCCTGGGGGGATATTGGTTGCATCTGTAACTAAATTACCCCGCCGGGAGAGTCAAGGTGCTCCGTCTCGCTCAGGCCGGAACGCGGGCCTCGACGATCGCCTGATAGTGGCCGAACAGCGCGGCAAAATGCTGGCGCATGGTGCGCACCGGGGCATTGGTGCGGCGCCATTGCAGCGCCTCCATTTGCAGGATCGCTTCGGCCAGGCTGACCGGATCGACCGCGGCATAGGTTACCCCCGCTCCGTCTGCCGCATGATCGGCCGCGCCGCCGCGATCCGGCACAATCACCGGCACCCCGCTGGCCCGCGCTTCGGCAGCAGAGAGGCAGAAGGTTTCGGCCTCGCAGCCGTGGACTAGGGCATCGGCGCTGGCGACAATCGCGGCAAAGCGGGCGCGGTCACGCTCAGGCTTGAGCACCCGGATGTGCGGGTTGCCGGCGATGGCCTTGGTGATCGTGCGCAGCTGCTTGCCCGCGCCCAAGAGGACCAGCCCCAGCGGCAAGTGCTGGCTGGCGGCAACCACCGCGTCGATCACCATGGGCCAGCGCTTCTCCGAAGACAGCCGCCCGACCCCGATCAGCAGGTGCGCTGCTTCGGGCAGCTCGCACAGCTCGAGCAAGCGGCGGCGCAATTCGGGGTCGCGATTGGCGGGGCTGAACACGCCTTCCTCGATCCCCATTGGTTCGAGCACGGTATTGGGCACTCCGCCTGCCGCCAGCCGGTCGCGCAGTTCGGCGCTGGCGCAGACCACGGTGTCGAATTCCTCGCCGAGCCGCCGCAAATGCTCCCAGAACGTCCCAAACCCCTTGTCGATCGCTTCGCGGCTGAGCAGCGGTTCGAGCCAGCGATAGGCATAGGCCGACAGCGGATCGGCGTGCATGAACAGCCCGCGCGGGGCCTTGCCCGGCCAGCGCGCGACCAGGCTGGGGCTGCGCCAGGGCGAGGAGACCTCAACAAAGTCGGGCTGGAGCAGATCAAGCGTGGCGTGGAGCGCCTGCTCGTCGTCAAAATACCAGTAGTTGCGATCGAGCGGGAAGCGCGGGCTGGGAATCGTCACGATCCGTGCACCGGGTCCACGCTCGATCACTTCGTGCTTGTCGCCGGGCGCCAGGATCACGATTTCGTGACCCAGCTCTGGCCCCAGCCGCAGCTTCTGCTCGACGTAAGTCTTCACCCCGCCGCCGTGCGGTGTGTAAAAGGCACAGACGTCGACGATCCGCATAACGCGGCGGTGCTTACTTCTTGAGCGGCGAAACGCCCAGCCCGTTCTTGTAATTCATCGTCACCGCAATTCGCGAAACCCCGCCGCTCGAGACACTGACGCTCGACTTGCGGTAGTTGGGCTTGGACCAGCCCAGCTTGGGATTGCCGGAAAAACCGATCCCGTCGGTCTTCCAGTTAAACCGGCGGTCAGTGTTGCGATCGTGCAGCACCGAAACCGCATAGGTTCCCGGCCCGGGAATCCGCACGCACAGCACCACAGCACCCGATTGCGGGACCGGCACTTCGACCCGGCGGAAAGTCTTGCCGGCCGCGACCAGAATGTTGTCGTCGGCCAGGAAATCCTTCTCGTTCGAGGGATAGACTTCCAGCTTCATGTTGCCGGTACGGTCCTTCATTCCCACCGCTTCGACCAGCAGCGCCGGGCCGCTTTCGCCTGGGCGGCAACGCCCTTCGGCCTTGCCCAGATCGGGGGTCGACTTGAGCGCCGGCCCTGCGGCCAGCAGCAGCGGAATTCCTGCAACAAGCAACAGACGCTTCATTTCACTTTCTCCGCATCAAACAGGTCGGCCAGCGCGAACAGGCCGCCGACAACCAAATGGGTAACCAGCAGCAAGACCGCCATCAAGGTCATCAAGGCTGCAATTTCAACAGCGTGCCCCAACAGGAAAACCGCAATCCCGGCAAAGACAATGTCCTTGTTGGGCAGCAGCGGCAGGCGCGAGACCAGCATCCGCAAGGTCGCCATGACGATCCACAGGCCAACTTCAACCTGAGGCAGGACCAGGTGCCACATCATCGCCGAAAAGATCACCACCGCCGCGATCCGCGCCAGGTGCACCGCCGAAATGAACCACAACTCGCGCCGCTGCAGGCTGAACAGCCGCTCGCGAAACAGCAGGATCACGAACGAAGTGACCAATACCACGCCGAGCGAGAGGAAGACCGTGCGGCCTTCCATGCCCAGATGCCCCGAGGCGACCAGCGGCCAGGCCCAGACCAGCATGGCCAGCGTGGTAAAGTTGCCGACCAGCGCGGACAGAATCGTCACGTCCTTGATCGCGCCGAACGGGGCGGTCACGAATTTGAGTTTGCTGCGCGCCCAGCCATAGAACTGCGCTTCGCCCAGATAGCCCAGCAGGATTTCGTTCGAAACCAGCTTGCGGATCAGCGCGCCGAGGCCCGCGATGGGCATTTGCCACAGCCGCCGGTAGATGAACCATTCGCTGATCGGTCCGGCCAGGTAATAGCCTGCAAAGACCAGCCAGAACCACGGACTGGTTGGCACCAGCCCTTGAACATCGGCCAGCGACAGGCTGCGCAGCTGGTACGCGGCGACCACCAGCAAGGCCAGCGAGACCAGCATCGAGAACAGTCCGGCCAGCCGCGAACGGCCCGGCTCATCAACCACTTCAAGCGGGATCTCGATGCGCGGCGGCTGCACAGAGCCGGCGGCGTTATCGTCAGCCACAGCTTGCAGCCCTTTGGTCGTCATAGTCGCGCGCCATTGCCCGCGAGGCCGTGAACGGCCCATGAACTTGGCACCGGGTGGAACTAGCCGCTTGCGGCCATGTTTGCAAAGAGATTCCGGTATCGGCTGGCCGCACGCGCAATCCGGAACGGCGCGGCATAGGCCCGCGCGGCGGCAGGATCGAAGGGCGCAGTCAGGACATCGGCCATCGCATTGGCAAAGCCGGCCTCGTCGCCGGGATTGACCAGCAACCCGAAGGCACCGTCGCCCAATAGCCCCGGCATGGAAACCGAACAGCGGGTCGCAACCAGTGGCAGGCCTGCCCCCAATGCTTCGATCACCACCGCAGGAACGCCTTCGTAATCGGAGGACAGGACGAAGGCGGAAGCCTGCGCCAAATGGGGCAAGGGATCGGAAACGTGCCCCGGCAAAGCCAGCTGGTCGGCGATGCCCAGCTCGCGCGCCAGCCGTTCCAGCTTGCCGCGTTCACCCCCTTCACCGAGGATGGTCAACCGCGCTGCGGGATCGGCAAGCCGGGCGAAAGCACGCAGCAAAAGCGGGAAATTCTTCTGCCTCGCCAATCGCCCAACCGCCACATAGCGCGGCGCGCGCGGCAAGGCAGCGGGGCGCGGCAGGGCGGAGAGCGCGGCGAACTGGCGCTCCTCCAGCGAGGGATCTTCGATGATGGTGATCCGATCATCGGGCACCCGCATCAGTTCGGCAATCTCGGCGCGCATCGGCTGGGCCATGCCGACGAAATGGTCGAGCATGCGCCCCTGCACGCGCAGCCACCAGTGGTAGGTCTTGCGGTAGGGCCAGATCATGTCCTTGCGATAGAGATCGTTCGACAGCTTGATTGCCACCGGCGGGCAGCGCCGCCCCAGCAGCAGCTTCATCGCCACCGCGACGATCCCATAAGTATTGCCCGAAGCGAAGACCACATCCGCACCCTCGCGCGAGAGGTAACGGCGCAGCACGCGGATCATCCACAGCGTTTCGAACGCGGCGGTGGGCACGGGCTCGGGCAGCAAGGCATAGTCGAGTTTGGGCGCATTTGCCCGCATCGCGCCCTCCTCGCGTCCCAGGACCACGGTCACCTCTTCACCCGCCTGTTGCCAGGCGGCGCAAAGGTTGAGTGCGACCCGCTCGACCCCGCCGGGTTCGAACGAGTGGATCGGAACGGCGATCCTCACGAAGTCAGCAGATCAGCATAACGCCCGGCCGGACGCCGTGCGGCAAAGGCGGAATAGGTCGCGGCGATGCTGGTGAGCAGCGCGGGCACCGTGGTATCGCCCGGATGAACTGCGATCCGCATCACTTTCTGCCCGTGCAACGCATGCCGGGCGAGGCCGGAGAAGAACCGCGAGGAAAGCTGGCGCGGAACCGAGCGGCTGGCCCAGGTTATCACCGGGCCTTTGGCCAGCACCTTGCCGTCAGCCGGACGCCAGACCCGCATATGGTCTTCTGCCAGCGCGAACCCGCTTGCCGCCAAAGCCTCGCGCGCGCCTTGGCCATAGAGCCAGGCCGGAGCGATGAACCCCGCCACCTCGCGCCCGATCGCATCCTCGATCAGCTTGCGGCCATCGGCCATGCGCTGCGCCGCGACATCACGGCTGAGGCCCAGGAACTCGCCCTCGCCCGCAGTCATATGCTTCGCCTTGAACGCTGCGGCGCCGGCATGTTCGGCCAGATCCTTGTGGAACCAGCCGTGGACGAACATCTCGATCCCCTGTTCGGCCCAGCCGCGCAGCCGCGCCTGGAACGCCTTGTTCCCGGCCAAGGGCGCTTCACTCCAATGGTCGGGCACCACCAGCATCGCGAATTTGGGACCGCCAAGAATACCCGAGAGCAAGTCGGCCAATTGATCGACCTCACGCTCAAAACGCGGGCCGACATCGTGGATCGAGGCGAGCAGGAGTTTGGACACGGGCGCTGCAATAGTCCAACCGGGCATTCAAACCAACCACCGTCATTGCGAGCGCAGCGAAGCAATCCAGGAGTCCCGCAGAGCCGCTCATGGATTGCTTCGCTGCGCTCGCAATGACGAGGATGGTGAGGTTAGAGCAGCTCCGGCATCTGCTGGCTGGCGCAGTGGAACGACCCGCCCCCCGCCAGCACCGCATCGGCCATGATCCCCACCACCTCGCGATCCGGGAACAGCTCGGCAATCGCGGCCACGCCGTCGCTGTCGTGCGGTGTGCCATAGACCGGCACCACCACCAGCCGCGAAGTGATCGCAAAATTCATGTAGCTGGCGGGTTCGATCCGGCCAGCGGTTTCAACCCGCCCGGGCGATGGAATCTCGCGCACAGCCAGCCCGAACGCCTCGGCCCGGGCCTTGGCATCGGCATAGATCGCGGCGTTGGGATCATCCGCCCCGGTCGCGCGCGGCACGGCCAGCACGCCGGGTGCAACGAAGCGGGCGAGGTTATCGACATGGCCGTCGGTGTGATCATTGATCAGCCCGTCGCCCAGCCACAGCACCCGGTGAAACCCCAGATCGCGCTGCAACCGCGCTTCGATACCCGAACGGGTCAGGTGCGGATTGCGGTTGGGATTGAGCAGGCACTGTTCGGTGGTCGCCACCAGCCCGGTGCCATCGCAATCGAGCGCCCCGCCTTCCAGCACCCAGTCAGCAGTCGCCACTGGCAAACCTGCGCTCTCCGCTAGTTCGGCGCCGATCTCCTGATCCCCATCCATCAGGTACTTGCCGCCCCAGCCGTTGAAGCCGAACCGCGCAGCCAGCTGCCGCCCGTCGCGTTCGACCACCAAAGGCCCGGTATCGCGCAGCCAGACGTCGCCATAGCGGCGGGCCTCCAGCTTGACCTTGGCCGAACACAGCGCGGCCGCCCGCGCCCGGTTGACCTCGTCGCGCACGATCAGGCGCACTTCCTGCCCGCTCTCCGCCACCGCGCTGGCAAACGCGGCGATCTGTTCCTGCGCACGGCCCAGGAAGCCCGGCCATTCTTCGGACAAGTGCGGGAAGCCCACCCACAGCCAGCGCTGAGGGTGCCATTCGGGCGGCATGAAACTAGTTCTTGACATAGTACTGTTACTATGTTCCTTTAGTACCCAATAGGAGAATCCGATGGGAAAGTACGAACCGCTCGCAGACTACCTCAGGGAAATCAAGGACGATAGCTGGGATGCATCGTTCACCGAGATCGAGAGCATTTTGCAGACTTCGCTCCCGGCGAGCGCACGCGAACATCGGGCTTGGTGGGCTAACCAGTACCGAGGCAACCACAGTCAGGCTAAGGGCTGGATAGACGCAGGATGGGAAACGCGCGAAATCGACCAGCGTCGAGGTCGGGTCAGGTTTGAGCGAACCCGCAATGGAGGCCGACGCGATCGCACAATGTCTGACCACGAACTCTGGAAGCAGGCTGAATTGATCAGCGGCGTCAAGGATCGGTCTGAATTGGAGCACAGGGTACTAACCGAGTTCATTCAGCGCGAAGCGGGACGGCAACTTGCTGCGTTAGGTGGAACTATGCCCAATGCGACCGCAGCACCACGTCGGCGTGTCACCTGGTGATCTTGGCAGACTCGTCGCTGTGGATCGATCATTTCCGCAAGCCAGTCCCAGGCCTTCTGGAACGCATTGAGTCAGGTGAAATCGTCTGCCATCCATTCGTAGTGGGAGAGTTGGCAGCAGGCAGCCTGCACCCCCATCATCGAATTATCCTGCTGTTGCGAAGCCTGCGCAGTTTGAACCAAGTCAGCAATACCGACTTTTTCGACTTTTTGGAGGTCGAGGAGCTCAACGGTCGTGGCTTAGGCTTCGTCGACATCCATCTCCTGGCTTCGATCGCGAAAACGCCCCCCGCCAAACTCTGGACAGGCGACCGACGTCTTCGCGAACAAGCTGAACGGCTAGGCCTGTCCTTTACACCAGACTGACCTCTGCCTACTTCCCGCTGGCCCGGCTCTTGTCCCGGATCAGCCGGAACTCGTCGACCTTGTGCCAGTTGGGCCAGTCGCTGGTCATGGCGAGGCTGCGGCCGAGCACATAGAACAGCTGCATTTCCTGCACCGCGCCCGACCAATCCCAATTGGGATCGTAGTGATCGCTGGGCTGGTGATAGCGGTTCTGGGTATAGTCCTCGCCCGCCGCCTGGCCTGCCGCCTTGCCGCCCCGGATCCAGTCACTGCCGCGCCCCACCGCGAACATCGGCACGCCGTGCTTGGCAAAGCTGAAATGATCGCTGCGATAGTAATGGCCGCGTTCGCTGTGCTCTTCGGGCGATTGATACAGAACCATGGTCTTCATCGCCGTAGCGAGATAGCGGGTCAGCTGGTTCTTGTCCCCGCCGGTCACCGAAACGTCGCGGCTGGGGCTGCCGGGGCTGACCCCGTCCATATTGACCCCGCCGACCGTGCGCGCCAGCGGATAGACCGGGTGTTCGGCATAATACTTCGATCCCAGCAGCCCCGATTCCTCCAGCGTCACTGCCAGGAACACCTGGCTGCGATCAGGCGCGCCAGCCTTGACGTTGGCGGCAGCAATCGTGGCCATGGCCCCGATCCCGGTGGCATTGTCGATCGCGCCGTTGCAGATGTCATCGCCGGTCTTGTCGGGCGTGCAGCGGCCCAGGTGGTCCCAGTGGCCGGTGTAGAGCACATATTCGTTCGGCCGTTTCTTGCCATGCTGGATGCCGATGACATTGCGCGACTTGCCCTCTTTGACCTCGTTGTCAAAGGCCAGGCTGGCGCTGGAGCCGAGCAGGACCGGCTTGAAGCCCTTCTGCTTGGCCTGAGCCGAAAGCGCGGCCAGGTCCTGCCCGCTGGCCTTCAGGATTGCTTCGGCCACGCCCTTCTGGATCCAGCCGTTGGCCTGGGTGTGTTCCATCCCGCCGCTGGCCGACTTGATGTAAAGCTGCGGGCCGGTCCAGCTGGAATTGACCACTTGCCAGCCATAGGCCGCCGGGAAGGTGTCATGCACGATCAGTGCGCCTGCCGCGCCCTGGCGGGCGGCCTCTTCATACTTGTAGGTCCAGCGGCCGTAGTAGGTCATCCGCTTGCCCTTGAAGAGCCCGGCCTCATCCTTGGCATCGTAATCCGGATCGTTGACCAGGATCACCGCCACTTTGCCCTTCATGTCGATCCCGGCATAGTCGTTCCAGCCGAGTTCCGGGGCATTGATGCCGTAGCCGACAAAGACCAGCGGCGCGTCCTTGAGCTCGGTGCGCGGTGCAGTGCGGTAAGAGCTGACCACTACGTCCTTGCCGAATTCAAAGCTCAAGGCCTGATCGCCCGCCTTGACCGCGAGCGCAGTGGAATTCTTGGCGGTGATTTCAACCGTCGGCACTTCCTGCACCCAGCTGCCCTTGTTGCCCGGCTTCAGCCCGGCCTTTTTGAACTGCGCGATGATATAGGCAACGGTCAGGCCCTCGCCTGCAGTGCCGGGTCCGCGCCCTTCGTAGCGGTCGGACGACAGCTCCTTGGTCATTTCGCGGATCGTATCGGCCGAAAGCGCCGGGGCGGCAATCCTGGGCACCGGTGGCAGCGCGGCTTTGGGCTTGGCATAAAGTGCGCCGCCCAGCGCGAGCGCCATACCGGCCGCGATCAGCGGAAGCTTTGGAAGGTTCATGGATTGGCAGTCCCTTGCGAGTGTTCTTGCGCCCGGTTCTGGCAAACACCGCCCCCCCGCGCAAGGTGGCATCCGACGAACGGCTTGATTGCGCTGCCAACTGTGTGCAACGCGGATTGCCATGAGCACGCCAGACTGGACCGGAGCGATCGCGCGGGCCGCAGCCTATGCGCCTTACCTGGCCCAGGGGCTTGAGCGGCTGCCGGGGCTGGTCGCCTTGCTCGAAGCAGGCGACGGCGAAGGCGCGCTGGCCTGGGCGAAAGCGGCGGGAACCGACGCGCCGGACGTGGGATCGGCGCTGCGCCGCGAAAAGCGCGCGCTGGCACTGGCCCTGGCGATTGGCGATCTGGCCGGAGCTTTCCCCTTGCTGCGTGTCACTGGCGAGCTTTCTGCCTTTGCCGACCGTTCGCTCGATACTGCGATTACCGCCGCGATCCAGGCGCGGGTCAGCCACGCCGAGCCAGCCGGGTTCCTTGCGCTGGCGCTGGGCAAGCACGGCGCGCAGGAGCTCAACTACAGCTCGGACATCGACCCGATCCTGCTCTACGATCCCGCACTGCTGCCCCGCCGCGAGCGTGATGAACCGGGCGAAGCGGCACAGCGGGTGGCGCGCACGCTGATGCAGCTGATGAGCCACGTCGATCACGAAGGCTATGTCTTCCGGGTTGACCTGCGTCTGCGCCCCGCCAGCGAAGTCAGCCCGCTCGCGATCCCGATCGGCGGCGCGCTGAGCCACTACGAAAGCTCGGCGCTGGCCTGGGAGCGCGCCGCCTTTATCCGTGCCCGGGCGTGCAGCGGCGATGTGGCGGCGGGCGAGGCCTTTTTGGCTACGATCCGGCCATTTGTCTGGCGCAAGAGCCTCGATTTCGGGGCGATTGCCGAGATCGGAAGGCTGACCCAGCAAATCCGCGCCAGCTATTCCGGCCCGCCCTTCCCTGGCCCCGGCTTCGACCTCAAGAAAGGGCGCGGCGGGATTCGCGAAGTCGAATTCTATGCCCAGACCCACCAGCTGATCCACGGCGGACGGCACCCTGAATTGCGCCTGCGCGGCACGCGGGCCAGCCTCGATGCCTTGGCCGGTGCCGGGCTGATCGACATGCAAGACGCGCGGGTGCTGGGCGAAAGCTATGACCGGCTCCGCCAGATCGAGCACCGCTTGCAGATGGTCGCCGATCAGCAGACCCACAAGTTGCCCGAAAGCGCCGAAGCACTCGACAATGTCGCGCGGCTCGATGGCCTCCCCGATGGGACGGCGCTGCTGGCCGAGCTCAGCGAGATCAGCGAGCGGGTTGGCCAGCGGTATGACGCCTTGCTGGCCCAGCACATGGCCGAAGGCGCCAGCACATCGGTCGCCGCGCCGCAGGGCGATGCGCTCGCCGCTGAGCTCGATCGGCTGGGCTTTGCCGATCCCGAAATGCTGGCCGCGCGGATCAGCGGTTGGCGCCAGGGCAAGGTCCGCGCACTGCGCAGCGAGGCCGCGCGTGCGGCCTGGGATGCTGTCCAAGGGCCATTGCTCGAAGCTTTCGCCCGCGCGCCCGAGCCTGAGCGTGCTTTGCTCAGGTGGGAGCAATTGCTCACCAACCTGCCCAGCGCGGTCAACCTGTTCCGCCTGCTCGAAGCGCGTCCGGCGCTGATCGGCCTGCTCGCCCGGATCCTCAGCCTGGCCCCGCCGCTGGCCGATGCTTTGGCCCGCCGCGCCGACCTGCTTGACCCGCTGATCGACGCCAGCGCCTTCGACCTGCCAGGCACTGTCGCAGAACTGGCCGCGGACCTCGCACGCGGCGAGGAGGACGATGATTACGAAGCCTTGCTCGATCGTGTACGCCGACGCGTGGGCGAAAAGCGGTTCGCTCTCGGCGTGCAATTGCTGACCGGATCGCGCGATCCGATGGAGCTTGCGCCCGCGCTCAGCCGGGTGGCCGAAGCCGCCTTGACGGTGCTGGTCGATGCCACCCTGGCCGAGTTCGAGCGGGTCCACGGCGAGGTTCCGGGCGGCGACCTGCTGGTCCTGGGGCTGGGGCGCCTCGGCGGCGGGGCGCTGACCCATGCCAGCGACCTTGATCTGGTGTTCCTGTTCACCGGCGACCATGCGGCCGAAAGCGACGGGGCGCGGCCGCTGGGGGCGACACTCTATTTCAATCGCCTTGGCCAGCGGGTTGTCGCCGCACTGTCGGTGCCGACCGCCGAGGGTGCGCTCTACGAGGTCGATACCCGGCTGCGGCCGTCGGGCGCGCAGGGGCCATTGGCAGTCAATCTCGACAGTTTCGAACGCTACCAGCGCGAAGCGGCCTGGACCTGGGAGCACATGGCGCTCACCCGCGCGCGGGTGCTTTATGGCCCCGCTGACGGCCGCCATGCGCTGGACAAGGTCGTCCATGCGGTGCTGACCGCGCCGCGCGATCCGGCCAAGCTGCGCGAGGACGTGCTGCACATGCGCGGCGAGATGGCGCGGCACAAGCCCAGCAAGGGTCCGCTCGATATCAAGCTGGCGCGCGGCGGGCTGGTCGATCTGGAATTCGTGGTCCACTACCTGCAATTGCGCCACGGCAAGGGGCTGGAGCCTTCGCTGCGCGGGGCGCTGGCTTTGCTGGTGAAGGCCGGTCTTGTCCCGCCCGCGCTAGAAGAGGCCAACCGCGTGCTGGCCCGCTTCCTGATCGCCTCACGCCTGCTCGCCCCCGATGCCCAGGAACCACCCCCGGCAGCGCGCAGGGCGCTTGCGCAGGCCTGCCAATGCAGCGATTGGGCTGATCTGACCGCGAATCTGCTTGCCGCCCGCCGCACCGTTGCGGAGTGCTGGCACATGACTTTCGGCGAAACACTGGAGATTGACTGATGGCTCTTGCCAAAGCGGGCGACAAGCTGCCCCCAATTGCCCTGACCAGACCCGACGGCACCGCGGTTAGTCCGGCAGATTTCACCGGGCAGAAGCTGGTGCTGTTCTTCTATCCCAAGGACGATACCCCCGGCTGCACCACCGAAAACAAGGACTTTTCCGCGCTGGCTGGCACCTTCGCCAAGGCCGGAACCGCGCTGCTGGGGATCAGCAAGGACCCGCCCGCACGCCACACCAAATTCATCGCCAAGTATGATCTCACCGCCCCGCTCGCCAGCGATGCGGCCGAAGGCGGGCTTTCGGACGCCTTGGGGTTCTGGGGTGAAAAGCAGAACTACGGCCGAACCTACATGGGCATGATCCGCTCGACCGTGCTGGTCGATGCGCAGGGCACGATCGCCCGGGTCTGGAGCCCGGTGAAGGTCAAGGGCCACGCTGAAGAGGTGCTGGCGGCTACGCGAGAACTTTGAATGAATGCCCAGAGGTTCCTTCCCATTTTCACGCAGTGCAAATGGGGAGGTGGCAGGCGCGAAGCGGCTGACGGAGGGGTAAGGACTCCAGCCCAGAAACCCCTCCGTCTCGTCCTGTGGACGAGCCACCTCCCCATTTGTGGCCGAGGCCAAAAATGGGAAGGAACTGGGTTGTGACTACCCTCGCCCAAGCGATCCGCGCCGCGCTGCTGGAAAGCGAGCCGCGCGCCAAGGTGATGCAGACCCGCGCGCTGGTGCGCGGCTGGCAGCAGGGCGAACTCGCTTTCACTTTTGACGTCGCCATGCCCGGCGAGCCGGGCCGACCGGTCAGGCCCGAACTGCTGCCGCCGGGCCAGATGCCCAAGCGCGGCAAGGGCGGCTCCGAACGTGGGCGGATCGCACTGTGGCATGCGCTCGCCCACATCGAATTTGTCGCGATCGACCTGGCGCTCGATATGGCCGGGCGGTTCGGGGCGCAGATGGGGCGGCAGTTCACTTCCGATTTCCTCAAGGTCGCCGCCGACGAAGCGATGCATTTCGCGCTGCTGGAACGGCACCTGCATTCGCTCGGCAGCCATTACGGCGCACTGCCCGCGCACTCCGGCCTGTGGGACGCCGCGCGAGAGACGGCGCACGATGTCATGGCCCGGCTGGCGGTGGTGCCGATGGTCCTCGAAGCACGCGGGCTCGATGTCACGCCGACCACGCTCGAACGGGTTCGCGCAAACGGTGACAACCGCGGCGCAAAGATCCTGAGTCGCATTCTTGACGACGAAATCGCCCATGTCCGATTCGGCTCAAAGCATTTCATCGCCGAATCTTTGGCCCGCGGCGAATCCCCGGAAAAGCTCTGGAAAATGCTGGTTACGCGCCATTTCAGAGGGGCCGTTAAGCCGCCGTTCAACGACTCAGCGCGTCTCAGTGCCGGTTTATCGCGCTCCTTCTATGCCGGGGTTGATTGTTAACCTGCCCCCCGGCATGCCCCCCTCAACGAGACGGTGGGGGGCTTACCGACCATCTCCTAAAACACGAAAGTGCCGGGCGAACCGGTCTGGCACTACAAAGTTTGCTCGGTCCCGGCCGGGTCGCAAAACAAGGTTGTTTGAGTTTGGTCGCTTTTTCGATTTTTGCCAAGGTTCGCGGCATTGCAGGCATGATTGCCGCGCTGTCGAGCCTTTCGGTCGCCACCCCGGCTTTCGCCAACAGCGCTGCTGCCAACGCGGACGTAACCGCGCCGCTGCGCGCTGCCCAGGCAGCCAAGCCCTCGGTTCAGGGCGATGACGATTTCCGCAATCTGTTCAACGGCTGGAAGTCGATGGACAACGGACAGCTGGTGATTGCCCCCGCCGCCACTGCTCCCGCTGCGATCTCCGCTGCCCCCACTTTCCGCCCCGCCAAGGTTTCGATCCCCTCGCGCAACCCGCTTGTTAACGCGGCTCTGACCAGCGGTTTCGGGATGCGCACGCACCCGGTGCTGGGCGGCCGCCGCGGGCACAAGGGCGTTGATCTGGCCATGCCGACCGGCACCCCGATCTATGCCACTGCCGATGGCGTGATCAGCAAGGCTGATTGGTTTTCGAGCTACGGGCTCTACATTGCGCTTGAGCACGGCGGCAACATCCAGACCCGCTATGGCCACCTCTCGCGGCTCAATGTCGCGGCTGGCCAGCAGGTCCGCAAGGGTGACCTGATCGGCTATGTCGGTTCGACCGGCCGCTCGACCGGTCCGCACCTGCACTATGAAGTGCGGATCGGCGGCCTGGCGGTGAACCCGGTGCCTTACATGCAGAATGCCGCGATGCCGGCCCTGGCCGCCGCTCCGGCCAATGCCGCCGCGATCGGCGACGGCGACGAAGACTAAGACATTTCGTCCGGACCGGGGCGAAGACCCCGGACGGGGTCCAGTTGCGGAGAGGATGCTGGAAAGAGGGCGACGGGCAACCGTCGCCCTTTTCGCATCTGGATAGTTTGAGAAGGCAGGTTCGGTAGAAATTTCACCCCAAGCACCAAAGAACCGAAGATGTTGCCCCATGCGGCAAAGTCGCTTTTCAACCTGACGAAAGCGCCAGACCGTCGAGAGGTAAACTGCCTTCGGCGCCAAAGCCAAGCTCTTAGGTCCTTCGGGTGAAACAGCACTCTCCTTGTCTCTGTGCCTCCCTTTCTTCTCCGCGTCTCTGCGTGAACCATTCCGCCCTAGCCGCTCACGAATCATTTGCGTCATTTAATCGAACGGTTAAACCTCTCCCAAACCCGGCGAACAACGTCGGCTAAGGAGAGAGCGATGCATCCCAGCGTCCACGCCAGGACCCAGCCCGACCGGCCTGCAATCATCATGGCCGGCAGCGGCGAAACGATCACTTTTGCCGAGCTTGACCGGCGGTCCAATCAGGTCGCCCAGCTGCTGCGTTCGCGCGGGATCGGGATTGGCGATACCGTGGCGCTGTGCATGGAAAACCACCCGTGGTTCTTCTGCCTGACCTGGGGCTTCCAGCGCGCAGGGCTGCACTATGTCGGCATTTCCAGCCGCCTGACCCCGCCCGAGATTGCCTATATCCTTGAGGATAGCGGCGCGAAGATCCTGTTCTCCTCCGCCTACCTCGCCGCGACGATGGACGAAGTCGCGAAGCTGGCACCGCAGGTCCCGCAACTGCGCTTTGGCGTAGACGCCGAGGCCGCACTGGCGGCGATGCCTGACACGCCCATCGCCGACGAGCGCGCAGGGGTCGACATGCTCTATTCCAGCGGCACCACCGGGCGGCCCAAGGGGGTCAAGATCCCGCTGCCCGAAGACCCGGCGATCGATCAGGCCAACGCGCTGGTCGGCCTGACCATGATGGCTTTCGGGATCAAGCCCGATGCGACCTATCTCTCCCCCGCTCCGCTCTATCACGCCGCGCCGCTGCGCTGGTCGATGACCATCCAGAAGCTGGGCGGCACCGTGGTGGTGATGGAGAAATTCGATCCCGAGGCCGCGCTGGCCGCGATCGAGAAGTACCAGATCACCGACGCGCAATTCGTGCCGACCCATTTCGTGCGGATGCTCAAGCTGCCCGAAGCGGTGCGCCGCAAGTACGATGTCTCCACCCTCAAATGCGCGATCCATGCCGCCGCGCCGTGCCCGGTGCCGGTCAAGCAGGCGATGATCGAATGGTGGGGCCCGGTGCTCTATGAGTACTACGCCGGGACCGAGGGCAACGGCTTTACTTTCGTGACCAGCCAGGAATGGCTGACCAAACCCGGCACCGTGGGCCGCGCGCTGACCGGGATCATCCGCGTCTGCGACGAGAACGGCGATGAACTGCCGCGCGGCAGCGAAGGCCAGATCTTCTTCGAACCGACCGAAGGCATGATCTCGTTCGAATACCACAACGATCCGCAAAAGACCCAGGACGCCAAGAACAAGCACGGTTGGACCAGCCTGGGCGATGTCGGCTACCAGGACGAGGACGGTTATCTGTTCCTGACCGACCGCAAGAGCTTCATGATCATCAGCGGCGGGGTGAACATCTACCCGCAGGAGATCGAGAACCTGCTGATCACGCATCCCAAGGTCGCCGATGCCGCGGTGATAGGCGCGCCCGATCCCGACATGGGCGAGCGCGTGGTCGCGGTGGTTCAGCCGATGGATATGGGCGAGGAAAGCCCCGAACTGGCCGAAGAACTGATGGCCTACCTCGCCCCGCAGCTCAGCCGGGTAAAGATGCCGCGCCAGATCGATTTCCGGGAACAATTGCCGCGCGAGTTGACCGGCAAGCTCTACAAGCGGCTGCTGCGCGACGAGTACAAGGAAGCCTACGAAAAGGCGCAGGCCGCGAACTAAACAGCCACCCTCCTCCCGTTCGTGTCGAGCGAAGTCGAGACACCTGAGCGCGGCATCTCGACTTCGCTCGATGCGAACGGGGGTTGGAAAAAGAGACTGACTGGGAGAATTCCAATGACCGCCCCCATCGCCTCCCCCGCCGACGCCCGCGCGGTGATCGATCCCAACTCTTACGCCAGCTGGACCGCGGCGCTCGACCTGTTTGACCGGCTGCGTCCGGAAACGCCGGTGGTCCGGATCGAATGCCCGGCCGATGTGCCCGAAGAACTGCAGCACGATCCGTTCTGGCTGATCACCCGCTACGATGACGCAATGCGGATTTCGAAGGACAACCAGACCTTCCTCAACGCTCCGCGGCCATCGGTGTTTACCAACCGCCGGGGCGAAGCGTTGGCGCGGCGGATCACCGGTGAGCAGGGCAGCGAAAGTCCAAACCTGGTGCAATCGCTGGTCTCGTTCGACGGGCGTCACCACGCGCAGATGCGGCGGCTGACCCAGGACTGGTTCATGCCCAAGAACCTGCGCGCAATCGAAGCGGCAATCCGCGAACTGGCGGCCAAGACAGTTGATCGCTTCATTGCGGCGGGGCCGGAGGCGGACTTCGTGCCGCTGGTCGCCGCGCCCTATCCGCTCCACGTGGTGATGCAGGTGCTGGGTGTGCCCGAAGAAGACGAGCCGCGGATGCTGTTCCTGACCCAGCAGATGTTCGGCGGGCAGGACGAAGATCTCAACAAATCGGGCATTGCCAGCCTCACGCCCGACCAGATCACCCAGATCGTGCTGGGCGCGGTTTCTGATTTCACCACCTATTTCGAAGGGCTGGCCGCCAAGCGCCGGGCCGAACCCAGCGGCGATGTCGCTTCGATCCTCGCCAATGCTGAGATCGACGGCGCACCGCTGTCTCCGCTCGATCTCGCCGGGTACTACATCATCGTCGCTTCCGCCGGGCATGACACCACCAGCGCCAGCACCGCCGGGGCCATGCTCGCACTGGCCCGCGATCCTGAGCAGTTCGCGCTGGTCAAGGCCGACCGCAGCCTGCTGCCCAATATTGTCGAGGAAGCGATCCGCTGGACCACCCCGGTGCAGCATTTCATGCGCATGGCGAACGATGACGTCGAACTCAGCGGCGTCAAGGTGGCCAAGGGCGATTGGCTGATGATCAACTACGTCGCCGCCAACCACGATCCTGCGCAGTTCGACAATCCGCGCAAGTTCGACGTCACCCGCGACCAGACCCGCCACCTGGCGTTCGGCGCGGGCGCGCACCAGTGCCTGGGGCTGCATCTGGCACGGCTGGAAATGCGGTTGCTGTTCGAGGCGCTGCTTGACCGGATCGACAGCGTCGAACTGGCGGGCGAACCCAAGCGCGCCAAAAGCACATTCGTCGGCGGGCTCAAGACCCTGCCGCTGCGCTTCAAAGCGAGTTAGGCGGCCTCAAGCAGCGGCATTTCCGCTTCCGCCAGCTCTTCCGCCATCAGGGGCAAAGCTGGCACCGGGGGGCCTTCGCCCCAACCGGCAGGGATCCCGGGAATGCTGGCGTACCAGGCGTTCCAGTCGAACTTGGTTTGCTGCGTGTCCATGCGCAACTGAGTCGCACGCGATTGTTGCGGGGGTGTGACGGACCAATCCCTCTCGGCTCTGGCGGGGCTTCCCGTCAGTCCATCACCTGCCTATGGTCTAGCACGAACAGAGGGATCCATAATCATGCGCACATTGACCACCAGCCTCGCCGCTATCGCCTTTGCCTTGATGCTGCCCGGGGCCAGCCCCGCCGCCAAGGCTCCGGCCGCACCTGCTGCACTCAGCGAAGATGCCCGGCTGACCGCCTTTCTCGACGCCGAATTCGCGCAGCTGGTTACGATGCAGCCGCAGCTGGCGACTCGGCTCGGGATGAAGCAGGGCGGCGACCGCTGGAACGACATCAGCGACAAGGCCGCCAATGCCCTGGTCGCCTGGCGCAAGGCCAGCGCCGCGCGGATGCAGGTGCGGTTTGACCGGGCCAAGCTCTCTCCCGAAGCGCAGGTCAACTACGATATCTGGGCGCTGGAAGCCCAGCGCGCCGAGCAGGCCCACGCGCACCGGATCTACCGCCCGCCGTTCTATTCGCGGCTCAATACCCTGCACAGCCAGCTGCCCGATTTCCTGATCAACACCCACACCGTCACCGATGCCACCGACCTGAAGAATTACATCGCCCGCCTGCGCGGCATCCCCGCGGTACTCGACGTGGCCATTGTTCGAGCCAAGGCCAGCGACGCGGCGGGCATTCGCGCGCCCAAATTCCAGATCGAGACGGTCATTACGGGCAGTGAAAAGCTGATCAGTGGGGCGCCGTTCGGTGCCGGTCCGGACGCTGCCCTGTGGGCCGATGTGAAAGCCAAGACTGCGGCGCTGGTCGCCAGTGGCAAGCTGACGCGGGGCCAGGCCGATGCCATGCTGGAGCAGGCCAAGACCGCGATAGTGGCGCTGCGGCCCGCCTATGGCCGGGTCATCGCCTGGGCCAAGGGCAATCTTGCCACCGCGCCGAGCGGAAGGGTTGGCGCGCTCACGTTGCCAAATGGCCTCGCCTATTACGCCAGCGAATTGCAGCTCAACACCACGACCGACCTGACCGCCGACCAGATCCACGCGATCGGCCTGTCCGAAGTCACCCGGATCGAAGGCGAACAGGATGCGCTCGCCCGCCAGGCCGGGTTCAAGGATCGCCATGCCTTCTACGCCGAGCGCGCGCGGCTCTATCCGCCGGTGCCCTATGACGACGCGATGCGTGCAGAATACCTCAGCAACGCCAATGCCTTTGTGACCAGGACCCGCGGCCTGCTGGGCCCCTATTTCGCCACGGTGCCCGCCTATGGGATCGAGGTGGTGCGCGAGCCGGCCTTTACCGAGCTTCCAGGCGGCGCTGCCCATGCATCGGCTCCGAGCCCGGATGGCAAGCGCCCGGCCCGCACCTATGTCCACCTGGTCGGCAACCGGCCCGACCCGGCGGCGATGTACACCCTGATGTGCCACGAGGCGATCCCGGGCCATAACATGCAGGGCGATATCCAGGTGCGCCAGCGGAGCGGGCCGAAGTTCCGCTCGGTCACCGGCTATGTCGCTTTTGGCGAAGGCTGGGGGCTCTATGCCGAGGCACTGTGCAAGGAAATGGGCGCTTTCCCCGATGCGGCGGCCGATTTCATGCGGCTGGATGCCGAACTGTTCCGCGCCGCGCGGCTGGTGGTCGATACTGGCCTGCACGCCAAGGGTTGGACCGAGGATGAAGCTGTCACCTATATGAACACCACCGGCCGCCAGCCAATCCAGCGTTCGCGCTCAGAAGTGCGGCGCTACCTCACCAATCCGGGGCAGGCGACCGGCTACAAGATCGGAATGATCAAGATCCTGGAACTGCGGCGCAGGGCCGAGGCTACGCTGGGCGCGAAGTTCGACATCAAGGGCTTCCACGACCTGCTGATCGCATCCGGATCGCAGCCGCTTTCCATCCTGGAGCGGCGGGTCGATGCGTGGATTGCCAAGCAGAAGGGCTAGAATCTTCCTGACAATGGGCTGAGGCAAATTTCCCCCCTCCCCGGCGGGGAGGGGTTGGGGGTGGGGGCTCGACGCCAGCGTGGAACCCCCATCCCAACCCTTCCCCAACGGGGAAGGGCTATGCGATTCGAAGCAATGTCATCGTACTCTAGTTGCCCAGCAGCCGCTTCGCCATCGCCCGCACTTCATCGCGCATATCCTCGCGTTCCAGCGCGATGGCCAGCGTGGCTTCGACAAAGCCGGTCTTGCTTCCGCAGTCATAGCGTTTGCCCGCGAAAGTCACCGCGTGGAAGGCTTGGCTGCCAATCATCTGGGCCATGGCATCGGTCAGCTGCACTTCGCCGCCCGCGCCCTTGCCCTGGTTCTCCAGCACCCGCATCACTTCGGGCTGGAGGATGTAACGGCCCGAGATGATCAGGTTGCTGGGCGCGTCTTCGCGCTTGGGTTTTTCGACCAGGCCCTTCACTTCGGTCAACGCGCCCTGCCGCTCACCCGGCGCAATCACGCCGTAACTGGAGACTTCTTCTTCCGGCACTTCGAGCACCGAGATCAGGTTGCCGCCAACCGCGTTATAGGCCTCGACCATCTGCTTCATGCAGCCGGTGGAGCCTTTGTTCGCGATCATCAGTTCGTCGGGCAGAAAGATTGCGAAGGGCTCGTCGCCGACGATCGCGCGGGCGCACCAGATCGCGTGGCCCAGCCCCAGCGGCACCTGCTGACGCACGGTGACAAGGTTGCCGGGCTGGATCCGCGTCGGCTCCAACACGGCGAGTGACTTGTCGCGCTCGCTCATCGTCGCTTCAAGTTCGTAGGCGGTATCGAAATGCTCGACGATCGAAGTCTTGCCGCGGCCGGTCACGAAAATCAGCTGCTCGATCCCGGCCTCGCGCGCTTCATCGACCGCGTACTGGATCAGCGGGCGATCGATAATGGGGAGCATTTCCTTGGGGATCGCCTTGGTCGCAGGCAGGAAGCGCGTGCCGAGCCCGGCCACGGGAAACACCGCCTTGCGGATCGGCTTGAAAGATGCGGAGCTGGTCATGAGCGAGCCTTAACCATGTTCTTGTTGCAGCGGGGTTAAAGCGGTTTCGGCGGGCAGTTGCAACGCCCGCGCTTCACCCTGCTTGCCGCGCGGCCAATTCCCGCTAAATCGAACTTTATGGACAAGATCATCATCCAAGGCGGCAAGCGCCTTTCCGGCACCATTCCCATCTCTGGCGCGAAGAACGCGGCGCTGACGCTGCTGCCTTGCGCGCTGCTGACTGAAGAGCCGCTGACGCTGCGCAATCTGCCGCGCCTCGCCGATATCGACGGGTTCCAGCACCTGATGAACCAGTTCGGCATTTCGACCGCGATTGCGGGCAGCCGTCCCGAAGATTTCGGCCGGGTGATGACGCTGGAAGCGCCGCGGATCACCAGTTCGGTCGCGCCCTATGAACTGGTCCGCAAGATGCGCGCCTCGATCCTGGTGCTGGGTCCGATGCTGGCCCGGATGGGCGAGGCAACCGTTTCGCTGCCCGGCGGCTGCGCGATCGGCAACCGTCCGATCGACCTGCACCTCAAGGTCCTCGAAGCGATGGGCGCGACGATCGAGCTGGCCGCAGGATACGTCCGCGCGATTGCCCCCGATGGCGGGCTGCCCGGCGGGCGCTATAGCTTCCCGGTGGTCTCGGTCGGCGCGACCGAGAATGCGCTGATGACTGCGGTGCTGTGCAACGGCCGCACCGTGCTCCACAACGCCGCGCGCGAGCCGGAAATCGTCGATCTGTGCAACCTCTTGGTGGCGATGGGCGCGCAGATTGAAGGGATCGGCAGCAGCGACCTGACCATCCACGGCGTGCCGCGCCTGCACGGCGCCACCTACCGCGTGATGAGTGACCGGATCGAAGCCGGCTCCTATGCCTGCGCCGCGGCGATCACCGGGGGCGAGGTGTTCCTCAAGCACGCCGTCGCCGACGAAATGGACGCAACCTTGCAGGCGCTGCGCGACGCCGGGGTCCATGTCGAGCCCAAGGCGGGCGGGATCCAGGTCGCCAGCGATGGCAAGCTCAAGGCCGTCACTCTCGCCACCGCCCCCTACCCCGGCTTTGCCACCGACATGCAGGCCCAGCTGATGGCCATGCTGTGCCTCGCCGAAGGCAGCTCGGTGCTGACCGAAACGATCTTCGAAAACCGCTACATGCACGTGCCGGAATTGAACCGCATGGGCGCGCATATCGAAACCAAGGGGCGGACGGCGGTGGTCCACGGCGTGGGCAAACTGACCGGCGCCGAAGTGATGGCCACCGACCTGCGCGCCTCAATGAGCCTGGTGATCGCCGGGCTGGCCGCCGAGGGTGAAACGCAGGTCCACCGGCTCTACCACCTCGATCGCGGGTATGAGCGGCTGGAGGAGAAGCTGGCCCTGGTTGGGGCGCAGATCGAGCGGGTTGGCGGGGATTAGAGAAGCTTGGCCTTGAGAATGCCATCATTTCGGCGGATTATAGGGCTGCGTTGTCCCACGAAACTCGAGGTACCCAATGGTCGAACCAAGGCGTGGCGGATGCCGTTGCGGTTCAATCCGTTATAAGGTTTTCGGCGAGCCAATCGCGGGCGTGGCATGCCATTGCCACGATTGCCAATATGTCGCAGGTGGAAGCCCGAACCTAACTTGGCTGTTCGAGAATGCAGACTTTGAACTGCTGCAAGGAAATCCGCAGATCTACAAAGCCAGTGCCGAAAGCGGCGGATCCAACTTCTGCGCAAGCTGCGGCGTTCAGCTGTTTTCGCGTCCTGACGGAAACCGCCATTTGATCGCAATAAAGGTTGGCACCTTCGATGATCCCTCTGAATTTCATGTCAATGCAGATATTTGGCTACAATCAGCGCAGCCTTGGCATCGTAGCCACGATGGTGCGCAGCAATTCCAAGAAAACCCATAATATCTGGCACCGTTCAGCCCAAAGCCTCCCTAAGCGCCGCATTCATCCGGCTTTGCCAGCCCGGCCCGCTCTTGCGCCAGCCTTCGATCACGTCCGGATCGAGCCGCAGGGTGATCGACTTCTTGGCGTCCGGTTTGGTCCAGCCGACCGGGCGACCGGGCTTGCGCACGAGCAGGGCGAGAACTTCCGGAGGGAAAACTTCGGATGCTGGCCGCGCTGCGGCAAAATCGGCTTCGGTCCATTCGGGGTTGTCGTCGTAATCGGCGGGCGGTTTGGGCTTACTCATAGCGGCGCATCTCCTTATCGCGGGCACGGCGAAAGCCAATCAGGCGCATCGCTTCGCCGCGCATGGTAAAGACCAGGCAGTGGCCCGAACCGGCGATCCGGCCAAATGCGCGAAAACGCGTTTCACCGTAATCGATCCGACTATCAATGGTCACGACCGGAGTGGAATCGAACCCCGCAAAATCGGCCAGTGACAGGCCGTGCTTGGCCTGATTGACGGCGTCCTTTGCTGAATCGAATTCGAATTCCACAAATTACATGTAGTGACATTTTATCGGTTGGACAAGAATTAAACGCAGCTACGACTAACCCAACCTCGCCGCCAACCAAGCCACCAGCCACAGCCTGATCGCCCCTGCCAGTCCCGGCGGGACCGGGGCCTTGATGCGTTCGGCGTCAATCCGGGCGACCAGCGCGTTGATCGGCAGGGCTTCGACCGCCGCCGCCTGCTTGAGCAATTCCCAGTAGAGCGGCTCGAGGCTGATCGAGGTCTTGTGCCCGGCGATCTCGACCGAGCGTTTGACCGGGGGGTGGTAGGGGGTGGTCATGGCACCCGTCTTAGACCGAAACCAATCGATCCCAAAGTAACCCGACCTCCGTTCGTGTCGAGCGAAGTCGAGACACCTGTGCGCGGCATCTCGACTTCGCTCGATGCGAACGGGGAGGGGGTTTGGTTCCTACCGGGCAGATACGAATAATTTGGGGTGGCCCGCCAATCCCCCCACCCCTACACCCGCGCCATGTCCACCGGCTATCAGTCCCTGACCGAGAAGGAGAAGCAGACCCTGCGGCTGCTGCTGACAGGCTATGACGCGAAGAGCATGGCCCGGCACCTGGGGCTTTCAGTGCATACGGTCAACGAACGGCTACGCGATGCGCGGCGCAAGCTGGGTACTTCATCGAGCCGCGAGGCGGCGCGGCAATTGCGCGAGCTGGAGAGCCCAGCCCCCGAATTGTTGGGGGACAAGGCTTTAGGGGATGCCCCCGCCGCCGCTGCGGCGCAAATGACCCTCCAGCCAGCCCAAGGTGACGGCATCTGGCGCCGCACCGGCTGGATGATTGGAGGACTTGTCATGACCATCACTGTTGCCCTGCTGGCCTTGTCGGCGCTGTCCGGACCGAGCCAGGCTCCCGCCCTGCCGCTGACTGCCGCCGCTGCCCCATCGGCCACTCAGGTCAGCGAAACCGCGGCGGTCGATGCCGCCCGGCAATTCCTGGTGCTGCTTGACCGCGATGACTGGGCGGCGAGTTACCAGGCCACCCACCAGTCGTTCAAGCTGCTCAACACGGCCGATTGGTGGGCCGATGCCTCGAAGAAAGTGCGCGGCGAAGTGGGCACCGCCCAATCGCGCGAACTGGCAACGGTCAATTTCACCCCGGCCCCGCCCAATGGCCATTGGACCGTCGCCTTCAAGGCCCGGTACAGCAAGAAGGGCGCAGCGACTGAAACGCTGCAGCTGGCTTCGGAAAATGGCGGCTGGAAAGTGGTGGGGATCAGCGTCGAGTAGGATCAGGCCGCGCGGATCGCCTTGCTGTCAGTGACCGGTTGTTCGGCAAGGCCTTCCAGCCCGGGTTGCAACGCGAACAGGCAGCGGGCCAATTCTTCGAGCCCAAAAGCCTGCTGGAAGGTGATCCCGTGCTCAAGCTGCCGGCGCCAGGCCACATGGCCAAAGCGCAGCGGCAGGCCGAGGGCATCGCAGCGCACGAAGGCCCCTTCGGGGAGGCGGCGGTCGGCGGTGAGTTTGGCCCCGCAGCGCGAGATGTCGGCGAGCATCGCCTTGCAGTCCATGCCGTCGACTGTCAGCAGCACCGGCAGCTTGAGCCGCAGACGGACCGGGCGATGGGGGTGCTGGCTGGTTTCGTCGAGGAACGCACCAAGTGCGACCGGGGCGGCGAAGCGGTATCCGGCCTCACCGCTGTCGGCTGCGCTGCGCTCCCAGGTCCGCTCGATCGGATAGAGTGCGCCGTTGGCCAGTTCGAGGAAAATCCGCGGCTCTTGCGGCACCGCATGAAAGAACCGCAACCCTACCCCACCGCGCGAAACATCGCGCACCAGGCAGACATATTCGCCGCTCTGGCACACCACCTTGGCGGTGCGCAGCATCAAGGTCTGGCGCGGATCGCGGCGCTGGTCGGTTGCAGGAGTGGCGCTCATGGCGGGCCTCGGCTCGGGTTGTGACTAACCGAACCTAACCGCATGTGGTTAACGGAGTGATAAGGCGCGGGTGGGTGCCGCCCTTTTCACCTCCCCCTTGATGGGGGAGGGATACCGCAGCTTGCGAACTTGTTCGCTAGCGCAGGTTGGGTGGGGGTGAGCGCGCCGCCAAGGACAGCGCCAATCGGCCAGATCACCCCCATCCAGCTGCGACTAGGCAGCACGCTGCCAAGTCTTCGCATCCTTCCCCCATCAAGGGGGAAGAAGGGCGTTTGCCCCATCAATACATATGCTGCCCGCCGTTGATGCTCATGGTCGAGCCGGTCATGAAGCCGCCGTTGTCGCTGGTGAGGAAGGCCACGCCGCGGGCGATTTCTTCGGCCATGCCGAGGCGGCCGACCGGGATTTTGGCAACGATCTTTTCGAGCACCGGAGCGGGCACCGCGGCGACCATGTCGGTATCGATATAGCCCGGCGCGATGGCGTTGACGGTGACGCCGTATTTCGCGCCTTCCTGCGCCAAGGCCTTGGTGAAGCCGTGGATGCCTGATTTGGCGGCGGCATAGTTGACCTGGCCGTATTGCCCGGCCTGGCCGTTGATCGAACCGATGTTGACGATCCGGCCCCAGCCGCGTTCGCGCATGCCGGGGAAGGTTGCCTTGGCCATGTTGAAGCAACCGCCGAGGTTGATCCGCATCACCTCGTTCCAGTCATCGAAGCTCATCTTGTGGAGCACGCCGTCGCGGGTCACCCCGGCGTTGTTGATGACGATGTCGATCCCGCCATATCCGGCGGCGATATCGTTGCAGTTGTGGATGCAGGCTTCGTGATCGCCGACGTCCCAGCGGATCGAGGGGATCCCGGTGGCCTGGGTGAAGGCCTTGGCCTTCTCCTCGTTGCCGCCGTAGTTGGCGATCACCGTGTGGCCCTGTTTCTGCAGGCGCTTGCAGATCGCCTCCCCAATCCCGCGAGTGCCGCCGGTTACGATCGCTACGCGTGCCATGTGCCGATTCCTTCCCAAGAACTGCCGTTACGGCATGCTTACCCGGCACGCGCGGCAGTGCAAGACTACCGCATACGTAAACCGGCGAGGAAAGAACGATTAGCTGGCGAGTTTCAGTCCGGCGGGTGCCGCTTCGGCAGCCTTGGGCTGATCGAGCCAGATCCCGCGGGTGTCATAGACCAGATGGCGGGCGCGTTCGGCCACGGGCACGGCCTTGAACTGGTCATGGTCGACCAGCACGATCAGGATCCCGGTGCTTTCCAGCGCGGAGTCTATATCGATCAGCTGGGCTGAGGTTCCGGCGAATTCCTTGGGCAGCTCGCTGGCATAGGGTTCGACCACCTTGATCCGGCTGCCGAACTTGCGTGCCAGGGTAACCGCGACCAGCCGCGCAGGGCTTTCGCGGAAATCGTCGATGTTGGCCTTGAAGGCCAGGCCCAGGCAGGCAACCTGCTTGTCGGGATGGGCCGCGATCAGTGCTTCGGCCTGGGAAATCACATGGTGGATCTTGCCATCGTTGACTCCGCGCGCGGTGCGGATCAGCGGGGTCTGTTCGGGCGCGCCGTGGACGATGAACCACGGATCGACTGCGATGCAGTGCCCGCCCACGCCCGGTCCCGGGGTCAGGATATTGACGCGCGGGTGGCGGTTGGCGAGTCGGATCACTTCCCAGACATCGAGGCCCATCGTGTCGGCGACAATGCTCAGCTCGTTGGCGAAAGCGATGTTGACGTCGCGGTAGGCGTTCTCGACCAACTTGGTCATTTCGGCCGAGCGGCTGTCGGTGACAACGCACTCGCCGCGCACAAACAGCTTGTAGAAGGACAATGCCTTGCGCGCGCAGCGCGGGGTGATCCCGCCGATCGAGCGATCATTGTTGGTCAGCTCTTCCAGGATCTTGCCGGGCAGCACGCGCTCCGGGCAATAGGCGATCGAAAGGTCGGGTGTTTCGCTGGTCAGGCCGGGGCACTTGAGGTCCGGACGCAGGCGCGCGATCAGGTCGCGCAGCTGCTCGGTGGTGCCGACCGGCGAAGTCGATTCAAGGATCACCGTATCGCCCGCCTTGAGCACTTTGGCGACGGCCTCACCGGCGGCGAGGACGTAGGAGATGTCGGGCGCGTGGTTCTTGTCGAAGGGCGTCGGCACCGCGATCACGAAGACGTCGGCGGGGGCCATTGCGGTCGAGGCCTTGAGCAGGCCGCGCGCCACCACGCCGTGGACCAGACCGTCCAGATCGACTTCCTCGATGTGGATTTCGCCGCGGTTGATCGTGTCGACCACATGGCTCGAGACGTCGATCCCCAGAACCTGGCAGCCCGAGCGGGCAACAATGGCCGCAGTCGGCAGCCCGATGTAACCCAGTCCAACTACGCAAACGGCTGGTTTAACGTCCGATTTCATTCCCAAGTCGCTCCACGATACGGCGCGCGGTCTGCCCGTCCCCGAACGGGTTGTGGGCGCGCGCCATGGCCTCGTAAGCGGTGTTATCGTCGAGCAAGGTGAAAATTTCGGTAACGATATTCGCGGTTTCGGTGCCGACCAGTTTGGCGGTTCCAGCCGTCACGCCCTCGGGGCGTTCGGTGGTTTCGCGCATCACCAGCACCGGTTTGCCGAGTGCGGGCGCTTCTTCCTGAACCCCGCCGCTGTCGGTCAGCATGATCTCGGCAATCGAAAGCAGGCGAGCGAAGTGCGGATAGTCGAGCGGTTCGATCAGCGCGACATTGTCCAGCCCGGCCAAGGCAGAATTCATCACCGCGCGGACATTGGGGTTGAGGTGGACCGGGAAAATCACCGCCACGTCGGCGCGTGCGGCGATCTGACGGATTGCTTCGGCGATATTCTCCATGCCGCCGCCAAAGTTTTCGCGGCGGTGGGTGGTGACGCCGATGATCCGTTTGCCCGCAAAGCGCGCTTCCAGATCGGCCAGACCGGCGGCGAGCGAGGGATCGGCCTCGATCCGCGCGGTGACCCAGTGCAGCGCGTCGATTACCGTATTGCCGGTAACCAGCACGCGAGCTGGATCGACTTGTTCGTCGGTCAGCGCCTTGGCTGAAACGTCGGTCGGCGCGAAGTGCAGGCTGGCGATGGTGCCGATGATCTTGCGGTTCACCTCCTCGGGCCAGGGGTGATAGATGTTGTAGCTGCGCAAGCCCGCCTCGACATGATCGACCGGAATCTTGCGGTAATAGGCCGCCAAGGCCCCAGCCATCGCGGTGGCGGTATCGCCCTGGACGATCACCCGCGCGGGCTGCTCGGCATCCATCACCCGGCCGAGTTCGGTGAGCAATGCGGCGGTCAGGCCGTCGAGCGTCTGGTCGGGTTTCATCAGGTCAAGATCATGGTCCGGCACGATCCCGGCGATCTCCAGCACCTGGTCGAGCATCTGCCGGTGCTGCGCCGAAACGCAGACCACGGGCGTGAAACGCGGGTCGGCTGCAAGCGCCGCCACCACGGGAAACAGTTTGATCGCTTCGGGGCGGGTCCCGAACACCACCATGATCTTTGCCGGTTCAGTCATGCGATTTCCCCTAACGCCTGAGTGTTAACCATGAAATAAGAGCCGCAGTCTATTACCACTCCCCGTTCGCCCCGAGCGAAGTCGAGGGGTCGCGTTGTGGGGCGACCCCTCGACTTCGCTCGGGGCGAACGGATCTGAGGGAACTGGAATGCGAGTGCTTGTTACCGGCGCGGCCGGGTTCATTGGTTATGCCCTTATCCGTGCGCTGCTGGCGCGCGGCGATGTCGTGGTGGGCGTGGATAACCTCAACGACTATTACCAGGTTTCGCTCAAGCGCGACCGGCTGGCCTTGCTGGCCGAGGCTGGCGGCAACCGCTTCACTTTCCACGAACTCGACTTTTCGGACATGGCCGCGCTGACTGCGGCGCTGGAAGGCCAGCCGATCGACCGGATCATCCATTTGGGCGCGCAGGCCGGGGTGCGTTACAGCCTTGAGAACCCGCAGGCCTATGTGCAATCGAACCTCGCGGGCCACGTCAACCTGCTCGAATTGGCCCGGCACCGCGCGGTGGAGCATATGGTCTATGCCAGCTCCAGCTCGGTCTACGGCGGCAACACCAAGCTGCCCTTCGCGGTCGAGGACCGCACCGACCACCCAGTCTCGCTCTATGCCGCAACCAAGCGCGCCGACGAGCTGATGAGCGAGACTTACGCGCACTTGTTCCAGCTGCCGCTAACGGGCCTGCGCTTCTTCACCGTCTATGGCCCGTGGGGCCGCCCCGACATGATGCTGTGGAATTTCACCCGCCGCATTCTGGCCGGGGAACCCATCCCGGTGTTCAACCACGGCGAAATGTACCGCGACTTTACCTACATCGACGATATCGTTGCCGGCGTGGTCGCCTGCCTCGATCACCCGCCCGCCGATGACGGCGCCGAAAAGGCCGGCGGCAGCGTCAAGCCGCACGCGCTCTACAACATCGGCAACAGCCAGTGCGAACCACTGATGAAAGTGATCGGCCTTTTGGAAGAGGCCTGCGGGCAGAAGGCCGAAATGCAGATGCTGCCGATGCAGCCGGGCGACGTTTACAAGACCTACGCCGATATCAGCGCGATCCAGCGCGATCTGGGCTATGCCCCGACGACCAGCATTGAGGTGGGTGTCCCCAGCTTTGTCCGCTGGTACCGAGAATATCACGGGGTCTGACCCTTGAAGCGAACCGCGCCATGGGCAATCACCGCACCATGGCGATTCTCTCAGACAAATGGATCCGTAACGAAGCCCGCCATTCGGGCATGATCGAACCGTTCGTTGAGCGGCAGCAGCGCGATGGGTGCATCAGCTATGGCCTGTCCAGCTATGGCTATGACGCGCGGGTGGCGGACGAGTTCAAGGTGTTCACCAACGTCCATTCGGCGGTGGTGGACCCGAAGAACTTCAGCGAAAACAGCTTTGTCGACATGAAGACCGACTGCTGCATCATCCCGCCGAACTCGTTCGCGCTGGCCCGCACGGTCGAATATTTCCGCATCCCGCGCGATGTGCTGGTGATTTGCCTGGGCAAGAGCACTTATGCCCGCTGCGGGATCATCGTGAATGTCACGCCCTTGGAGCCCGAGTGGGAAGGCCACGTGACGCTGGAATTTTCCAACACCACCCCGCTGCCCGCGAAGATCTATGCCAACGAGGGCGCCTGCCAGTTCCTGTTCCTCAAGGGGAACGAGCCGTGCGAAGTTTCCTATGGCGACCGCGCGGGCAAATACATGGGCCAGCGCGGGGTTACGCTGCCAAAATTGTAGGGCCCAGGCTTTAGGAGAAGCGCGACATGGAAACGCCGTTGTTTGACCAGTGGCGTTCGCGCTCGCCGCATTATGACGAGAGCCATGAGGCGGTTTGCGATACCGTCCGCCGGTTCGTGGCGCAGGAAATCACGCCCAACGTCGACAAGTGGGAAGCGGCCGGCGAGCTGCCGCGTGAGTTGCACAAGAAGGCCGCCGAAGCGGGCATTCTGGGGCTCAACTATCCCGAAGAGTTCGGCGGCACAGGCCCCGCCTTCACGCTGTTCCACGGCCTGGTCCAGTCAGAGGAACTGGCCCGGCCCGGCGCGGGCGGGATCGGCGCTTCGCTGATGTCGCACGGGATCGGGCTGCCGCCGGTGCTCGCCATGGGTAGCGAGCAACTCAAGCAGCGGATCGCACCCGCAGTGCTGGCGGGGGACAAGATCATCTGCCTTGGCATCACCGAGCCGGGCGGGGGATCGGATGTCGCCAACCTCAAGACCAAGGCGACACGCAAGGGCGGCGCCTACGTGGTCAACGGCGCCAAGACGCTGATCACCAGCGGCATGCGCGCCGATTACATTACCCTGGCGGTGCGCACCGGCGGGCCGGGGATCGGCGGGGTTTCGCTGCTGCTGGTCGAGACCGACCGGCCCGGCGTCTCGCGCACCGCGATTGCCAAGATGGGCTGGCATGCCAGCGACACGGCGACGATCCATTTCGACGATGTCGAGGTTCCGGCCGAGAACCTGATCGGGCTAGAGAACGGCGGGTTCGCCGGGATCATGCGCAATTTCAACTCCGAGCGGCTGGGGATGAGCCAGCTCGCCGCGGCCTATGCCCGAATTTGCTATGAGGACGCGCTTGACTGGGCGCGGAGCCGTGAGACCTTTGGCAAGCCGCTGGTGACCAACCAGGTGATCCGCCACAAGTTGGCCGACATGCTGCGCCGGATCCATGCGACCCAAGCCTGGATCGATCACTGCGCCTGGCAAGTGCTGAACGGTCAGGCTTTCCCGGGTGACTTCGCCTTGCTCAAGGTCCAGGCGACGCAGTGCATGGAGTTCTGCGCCCGCGAAGCCTGCCAGATCCTGGGCGGAGCGAGTTTCGTGCGCGGCAGCCGGGTTGAACGGATCTACCGCGAGGTCCGCGTCATGGCGATCGGCGGGGGGAGTGAGGAGATCATGTTCGACCTCGCCAGCCGACAATATCGGTTCTGACAAATCGGTCAGAATAGGTTCGACTTTGCCACTGGAATGTGCAGTCTCTGTCCGGCCCGGATTCGGGCATCTGGAGAGAGAACATGACCGCCAAGGCCGACCGCCCCTATGATATCGTCGTCTATGGCGCGACCGGATACACCGGACGCCTCGTCGCCGAATACCTCGCCCACCACTACCAGGGCAAAGGCCCCAAGTGGGCGATGGCCGGGCGCAGCGCGGAGAAGCTGGCCGAGGTCCGCGACTTGATCGGGGCGCCGGCCGATACCCCGCTGGTGGTGGCCAATTCCGACGATCCGGCAAGCATGCAGGCCCTGGCCGAAAGCGCGCGCGTGATCGTCACCACGGTCGGCCCCTACCAGCTCTATGGCGAGCCGCTGCTCAAGGCCTGCGTCGATGCGGGTACCGACTATGCCGACCTCTGCGGCGAGCCGGCCTGGATGCGCCAGATGGTCGACAAGTATCACGAAGCCGCCAAGGCATCGGGCGCGCGGATCGCGTTCTCATCGGGCTTCGATTCGATCCCGTTCGATCTGGGCGTGCTGATGCTCCAGAAGGAAGCGGTGAAACGTCACGGCAGCCCGGCCCCCAGGGTCAAGGGCCGGGTCAGGGGCATGCAGGGCACTTTCTCGGGCGGAACGGCAGCCAGCCTGACCGAAACGATGAAGGCGGTGGCCAGGGATCCCTCGCTGATCAAGGTGCTGCAAAGCCCGTTCGGGCTGACTCCCGGCTTCGAAGGGCCATCGCAGCCGATGGGGCTGATGCCCGAATATGACGAGCGGATCGGCAAATGGGCTGCGCCGTTCATCATGGCGACGATCAACACCAAGAACGTCCACCGCACCAATTTCCTGCTCGGCCATCCCTATGGCGCGGACTTCAAGTATGACGAGATGCTGCTGACCAGCGCAGGCGAGCTGGGCGAAAAGGCTGCCCATGCGGTGGGCGAAATGCTCAAGAACCCGTTCGGAGCCAAACCGCCCAAGCCGGGCGAAGGCCCGAGCAAGGAAGAGCGCGACAACGGCTTTTACGATGTGCTGTTCCTGGGCGAATGGCCGGATGGGCAGACGATCCGTTACGGCGTGAAGGGCCGCTACGATCCGGGCTATGGCTCGACCAGCCGGATGATCGCCGAAACCGGGATCGCGCTGCTCGATTGCCAGGCCGCTGGCGGGGTTGCCACCCCCGGCGCACTGCTGGGCGAAGCGCTGGTCGAACGCCTGCGCGAACATGCCGAGATCAGCTTCGGGGTGGAGGACTGATTGGTGAGCGCCAATGCCGAAACGGTGCGCCAGTTCATCGCGGCCTGGTCAAGGCTCGATGTCGAGGAGCTGCTGGGCTATTTCGCGCCGGACGGGACCTATCACAACATGCCGATCGCTCCGGTCAGCGGCCACGAGGCGCTGCGCCCGTTCATCACCGGGTTCATTTCCGGCTGGGCCGAGACCAGCTGGGAAGTGCTGCACCTGATCGATCCCGGTGAAGTCGTGGTCGCCGAGCGGGTCGATCGCACGGTGACCAGGGACGGCAAGCGGATCGACCTGCCGTGCTGCGGGGTGTTCGAGATGGAGCACGGCAAGATCAAGGTCTGGCGCGACTATTTCGACATGGGCAGCTACATCAAACCGTTGGCCGGCTAACCCCATGGCACTCACCCTGCCCGCCTTGCCGGGCGAATTTCGCGATGGCTGGAAGATCATCGTCGGCTGCTCGATCGGCATCGCCACCGGCGTGGCGCTGCTCTATCTCAGCTTCTCGATCTTCGTGGTTCCGCTGACCCGCGACTTGCAGGTCAGCCGGGGCGATCTGGGCGTAGTTCAGGCGCTGATCATCACTGCCGCATTCGGGTCTCCGCTGATCGGCTGGCTGACCGACATGTTCGGGGTGCGGCGAGTCTATGTTGCCGCAGCGCTAAGTGTCGCCGCTGCACATATGGCCGCCGCGCTGTTTGCCTCGAACCTGGTGCATATGGGCCTGACCATCGCTTTTGTCGGGCTGGTCGGGGCGGGAACCGGCTCGGTTGTGCTCAGCCGTCCGATCAATGCCCATTTCAAGGAGCGGCGCGGAACCGCGCTGGGGCTCATGGCGGTGGGGATCTCGGTGCTGGCGATCATGGCGCCGCCGCTGATCAACTGGGTGCTGGAGAACTGGGGCTGGCGCGCGGCATTCGCCGGGATGGCACTGGTATCGGTCTGCGTCGGCATTCCGATGGTACTGTGGCTGGTTCCCGATGGCGGCCGGGCGGGTAGCGGAGTGGGCGCGAAAAAAGACGAGCCCGGCAACTGGCGCTTCCTGAGGACCCGCGATTTCTGGCTGCTGACCATGGCGCTGATCATGATGAGCCTGGCCACCGCTGGGGCCGGCAGTCAACTGGTGCCAATGGTGATGGACGGCGGGCTGAACGCTGCCACCGGCGCGCTGGCCCTGTCGTTCTTTTCGGCCGGGACCTTTATCGGCCGATTGGGCGGAGGTTGGTTGCTGGACAAGATCGATCCGCGGCTCGCTGCCTTCCTGCTGACCTTGCTGCCCGCGCTGGGCTTCGTCATCTTGCTGACCACGGCGGGAATGACCTGGGCGATCATGCTGGCGGTGCTGATCATCGGTATCCAGCAAGGCGCCGAGATCGACATCTTCGCCTATTTCGTCGGACGCCGGTTTGAACTGGCGCATTACAGCGCAATTTACGGGATGATGGTCGGGCTTGGCTGGATCGGCAATGTCGGCGGGCTGGTCGGCATGGGCAAGAGCCATGACTGGTTCGGCAGCTATGCGCCCGGCCAGATGGTGGCGATCGGCTGCCTGGCCATATCCTCGATCCTGCTGCTGATGGTCTCGCTGCCAAAGGCCGACAAAGCTCCCCAGGCATGACCGAAGCCCAGGACAGCGAATGGCGGATCGGTTGGCGGATCGTGCTGGCCTGCGCGATCGCCAATGGCACCGGGATTGCGCTGGTGTTCTATGTCTTCTCGATGTTCCTGCTGCCGATGGCAGCGGAAATGAACTTGAGCCGCAGCGAGACCAGCATGATCCAGGCGCTGGTGGTAACCGCCGCGCTGGGCGCGCCGGTGATTGGCCGACTGACCGACTTGTGGGGCTTCCGCACGGTCTATCTGCTTTGCGCGCTGGTGTTGGGGTTGACCGGGATCGTGCAAGGCACGCTGGTCAATGATCCCTGGATGCTGGGCTTGACCGTGGCGATCTCGGCGCTGTTCGGCGCGGGCGCATCGGGAATCACCCTGACCCGCCCGATCAATGCCCATTTCGTCCGCTATCGCGGGCGTGCCTTGGGGCTGGTCGGCATTGGCGTTTCGATCACCGCAGTTCTGGTGCCGCCGGTGCTGCACGAGGTTATCGTCAACTACGGCTGGCGCGCCGGCTTCATTTCGCTGGCGACCATCGGTCTGTGCATCGGGCTGCCCGCAGTGATGCTGCTGATGCCGCGCGAGGCGGCGGTGGCGCGGGTCGAGCGGGTGCCGGGGCAAAGCCGCAAGGCGGACTGGTCGTTCCTGGGCGCCCGCGATTTCTGGTTGCTGGCGGCCAGCAATGTGCTGATCAACGTCGCCACTTCGGGTGCGGTCAGCCAGATGTCGCCGATGGTCCAGGATGAGGGACTAAGCGCGGGAACCGCGGCGCTGGCGGTTTCGATCTATGCCATGGGTCAATTTGCCGGAAAGCTGGGCGGCGGCTGGCTGCTCGATCACTTCGAGCCGCGGCGGATCTCAAGCCTGATGATCATTGTTCCAACCACCGGTTTTGCGATTCTGTTTGCCGCCGACGGAATGCTGATTCCGGCGCTGGTGGCGGTCGGCATGATCGGCCTGCTGCACGGCGCCGATATCGACATCTTCGCCTACTTTGCCGCGCGGCGCTTTGGGATCGAGCGTTACGGCGCAGTGTTTGGCGTGTTGATCGGGATTGGCTGGATCGGCACGGTCGGCGGGATCCTGGCTTTCGGTGCCAGCTTCGACAGCTTTGGCAGCTATGCCCCAGTGCAAGGCCTGTCGCTGATCCTGTTGGGCATCGGTGCGCTGTTGTTCCTGCCGGTCCGGCTGCCGCCGCTAGCGCCGCGTTAGAGGCTGGCTGCGGTCACTTCGGCACAGGTCCGCGCCCGGTCCTCTGCCACGCCCAGCCCGGTCAATCCCAGCACCAGCATTTCGCGCAAACGAGAGGCCGCCTCAGCCCGGCTGTGGCGGCGTTCGATCACGTTGAGCATGGCGACCTGGCACAGCCCCAGCCAGAACCGCACCCCGCTGGTGGCGGCTTCAGAGCGGACCAGTCCGGCGCTGACCAGTGCCTCGATATCGGCGCGCAGCCCACGGTTAAGCTCGTGGTCGATCGCGGTCGAGACATCCAGTCCGCGCAGCATGACGATGGCATGCTTGCGCTCAGCCAGCGCAAACCGGACCCCTTCGCGCATGCCGCCCGCGATCCGCAGCACCGGATCAGTCACGCCGGCATTGGCCGCATCGACGCGGCTTTCCAGCTCACGCCGCACCGCTTCGGCGATGGCGTTGCCGAAACCCGGCTTGTCGGTGAAGTGGTTGAAGAAGCTGCCCTTGGCCACCCCGGCCCTGGCCACGACCTCGTCGATCGCGATGGCATCGATCGGGCGTTCGGCCAGCAGTTCGAACCCGGCCTCGATCAGCGCCTGGCGGGTGCGCTGGGCGCGAGGGTTGATGGCGGCGGCGGTCACAGGCTCGATCTCCACTTGACTATATGGTCAACTACACATATTTGACCATCTAGTCAACTGTGATTCGCAGCAACAAGGCCAGTTAGGGGAGCCATGCCATGAGCGTGATCCGCGTCGAAGACATCGCCCATGTCCGCTATGCCGCGCCCGATCTGGCGGCGATGAAGGCCTTCCTCCACGACTTCGGTATGGCGACCTTTGAAGCGGGCGGCCGCCTCTACGGCAAAGGCAGCGATGGCCGCCCGTTTGTCCATGTGACCGAACCGGGCCCAGCAAAGTTCCTCGCGGTCGGGTTCCGGTGCGACACGCTGGCCGATCTCGAAACGCTCGCCGTGCATGAAGGTGTGGCGACCCAGGACCTGGACGAGCCGGGCGGCGGCAAGGTGGTGCGCCTGACCGATCCCGATGGCTACACGGTCGAAGTGGTCGCGGGCCAGGCCAAGGGCGAACCAGCCCTCCTTCCCGCCGACCAGCCGGTCAACACCGCCGCTGCCAAACCGCGCTTTCGCCAGATGGTCAGGCTCGATCCTGCCCCGGCACATATCAAGCGGATCGGCCACGCCGTGCTCAAGGTTCGCGATTTCCGCAAGTCCGAGAAGTGGTACAAGGACCGCTTCGGGTTCCTCACCTCGGACGAGGTCGAAGCCGCCAAGGATGTGCCGCTGGGCGCCTTCATGCGCTGTGACCGGGGCGACAAGCCGGCCGATCACCACACGCTGTTCCTGGCCCAGCTGCCGGGCGAGCTTGGCATCCTGCACGCCGCCTTCGAAGTCGCCAATCTCGATGACCTGATGCTGGGCCACCAGCACTTGCATGCCAGAAAGCGCGAAGCGGCCTGGGGCGTCGGCCGCCACATCATGGGCAGCCAGGTGTTTGATTACTGGAAGGACCCGTTCGGCAACGAGCTGGAACACTGGACCGACGGCGACCTGTTCACCGCTGCCGACCCGCCCCAGAAACAGCCGATGAGCGCGCTGCTGGCGGTCCAATGGGGCAGCCCCCACCCGATGTTCGCGGGCAAGTTCCCGCCGCCGCCGGGCCTGGTCGCTTTCGTCACCGCCATGATGCTGCGCATCAAACGCCTGTTCAAGAGTGCCCCCAAGGAGTCCGCCGCATGAAGCTTTGTACTTACACCCACGAGGGCCAGACCCGCACCGGTATCGTTGTGGGCGCTTCCGTGATCGATACTGGCGTGCCCGGCACGATGATCGATCTGATCAAGGGCTGGGACGAGCTGAAGGCAGGCCTTGAAGCCAGGGCCGCGGCGGGCGGCGGCGTTCCGCTCAGCTCGGTCAAGCTTGAGAGCCCGGTCCAGCGCCCGGGCAAGATCTTTGCCATCGGGCTCAACTATGCCGACCATATCGCCGAATCGAAAATGGGCACGCCCGAACGGCAGGTCTGGTTCACCAAGGCCCAGACCAGCGTTAACGGCCCCTATGATCCGATCGAAATTGCCAAGGGCACAATGACCGCCGACTATGAGGTCGAGCTGGTCGCGATTGTCGGCAAGGGCGGCAAGCACATCGCCGAAGCCGACGCTCCCGCCGCTATCTTCGGCTACTGCGTGGGCAACGACGTGACCGAGCGGATGTGGCAGCACGCCACGCCGCAGTGGTCACTGGGCAAGAGCTTTGACACCCACGCCCCGATGGGCCCGTGGATCGTCACCGCCGACGAACCGGGCGACCCGCACAACCTGGGCCTGCGCTGCTTTGTCAATGGCGAGAAACGGCAGGATTCGAACACTTCGAATCTGGTCTTTAACATCTGGCAACAGGTCGAGCAGCTCTCGGTCGGCATGACGCTGGAGCCGGGCGACTGCCTGTTCACCGGCACCCCCGGCGGGATCGGCGCAGCCATGGATCCGCGCAAGTTCCTCCAGCCCGGCGACGTGGTGCGCTGCGAGGTGGACGGGCTGGGCCATATCGAAGGCACGATGGTGGCGGAGGGCTGACTATGGCCTATGATTGCGATGTGCTGATCATCGGCGGCGGACCCGCCGGGGTGACGCTGGCGGTGCTCCTCGCCAAACGCGGGGTCTCGGTCATTGTCGCGGAGAAAGAGGCGGGCATCTATCCGCTGCCGCGCGCCGCGCATATCGATCATGAAGGCATGCGAGTGCTGCAAGAGGCCGGCGTTGCCGATGCGGTGATGGCCACCAGCCGCCGCGCCAGCCGCTATGACTTCCTCAATGCCAAGGGAGAGCTGCTGCTGCGCTTCGAGGGCGGCGACCAGACCGGCCCCGGTGGCTGGCCGGCGGCCAACATGATCCACCAGCCCAGCGTCGAGGCGGAACTGCGCAAGGTGCTGGCGGGCTTGCCGGGGGCCAAGCTCCGCAGCCGCTGGGAAATGACCGGCTTCACCCAGGATGGCGAAGGTGTGACCGCCACGCTCGCCACCCCTGAAGGCGAAAAGACCTTGCGCGCCCGCTATCTGGTCGGTGCCGATGGCGCGCGCAGCCCGGTGCGCGAGGCTTGCGCGATCCATTTCGACGATCTCAACTTCGAAGAGCCCTGGTTGGTGGTCGACGTTCTGGTCGATGACTATTCGAAGCTTCCGACCGCGAACCTGCAGATCTGCAACCCCGATCGCCCGACCACGTGCGTGCTGATGGGCGAAGGGCGGCACCGCTGGGAGTTCATGATTCTGCCCGGCGAGACGGCCGAGCAGGTCAGCGAAGACGCCTTCATCGAACAACTGCTCGAACCCTGGAGCGTCAAGGGCGCGGTGCGAATCGAGCGGAAGGCGGTTTACACCTTCCGCGCGCGGATCGCGGCTGAGTGGCGCTTGGGATCGGTGCTGCTGGCCGGCGACGCTGCGCACCAAACCCCGCCGTTCGCGGGCCAGGGCATGTGCTCAGGGCTGCGCGACGTCCACAACCTGGCCTGGAAGCTTTCCGCAGTGATCGAAGGCAAGGCGGACGACGCTCTGCTCGATAGCTATCAGACCGAACGCGCGCCCAACCTGCGCGCGACGATCGACATGGCGATCATGATGGGCAAGACCGTCTGCATCACCAGCAAGTGGGGCGCCTTTGTCCGCGACTGCAAGTTCAAGCTGGCCAGGATGCTGGGCAAGCTTCCGGACGGACCGCCGTCCTATCCGCCGATCTCGGCCGGTACGATCCTGGCCGGCAGTTCCGGTGCGGGCAGCTATTTCCCGCAAAGCCTGGCTGCCGACGGGACGAAGCTCGACGATGTGCTGGGCCGGAGCCACTGGCTGATCGCCCGGGCTGACCTGACAAGTCCAAAGCTCGCACCCTTCGCCAAACCGATTGCCTCCTGGCTAGACAAGCTGGGCGTGGATGCCGTGCTGGTCCGCCCCGATCGCTATGTCTTTGGCACTGGCGAGGCGGCGCAGCTGCAAGCGGCCTGGGACGGTCTCTAGAACCCCCGCGCGCCGCGTGCGCGCATCGCATCGATAAACAGCCGGGTCGCCGCCGAATTGGCCCGACCGGCCTCGAACAGCAGGTGGATCGGGATGGCGCGCGCTTGCCCGGGGGGCAGCACCTCGATCAACCGACCTGCCGCCAGCGCCTCGGCCGCCTGATAGCTCAGGAAATTGGCGAGACCCACCCCAGCCTCGGCCGCGGCCAGCGCCGCCGACACGGTGTTGACCTTGAGCCGGCGGCGCGCCCGCACCGCGCCATCGCCGCTGCCAAAACGCCACTCTGCCGCGCCGCGTGGGCCGGTTGAGGCGATCAGGTCATGTCCGGCCAGATCGGCGGTTGAGGCCGGATGCCCCTTGCGCGCAAGGTAGCCGGGGCTGGCGACGATCACTTCGCGGACCGAGCCGATCTTGACCGCCCGCAGCGCCGAATCCGGCAAGTCGCCGATCCGCAGCGCGACATCAATGCCCTCTTCGATCAGGCGGACATTGCGATCGAGCAGCAGCAGGCGGATGTCGAGCGCCGGGTACTGGGCCAGCAATTCCGATACCACCGGCATGACGTGGAGCTGGCCGAACATCACCGGAGCGGTGATCGCCAGCTCGCCATGCGGTTCGGCCAGGCTGCCGAGCAGTTCGCGTTCGCTTTCGGCGAGATCGCGCAGCAGGCGCTCGATCCGGGGCAGGTGTTCCGCGCCTTCCGCAGTGAGCGAGACGGCCCGGGTGGTGCGGTGGAACAACCGGACGCCCAGGCGCCCTTCCAGCGCAGCCAGCCTCCGGGTCACGGCCTGGGCCGACAACCCAAGCCGCCGCGCAGCCGCGCTGAGGCTGCCTTCGCGGGCAATCGCCACGAACATTTCGTAGGAGGCCAGGCGATCCATATTATTCCGTTATCCGGAATAGAATGCCTCAACAATGGCTAATTATCACACAATGCGAAAAGGATTAACTGGGCCTCACGCAGTCCGCCACCAAGCAAGCTCCGGAGCGCCGCCATGGCCCGCAACTATGTCCACACGCTGTTCACCGATCAGGCCCGCGCGATGCAGGCCCTTGATGGCAGCCGCGAAGCCTATGCCCGGATGGAGGAAGGCGCCGATGGCAGCCCTGACCTGATCACCGAAAAAGAAGCAGGGTTCATCGCCTTGCGCGACAGCTTTTACCTCGCCAGCGTCACCCCCGAAGGCTGGCCCTATGTCCAGCATCGCGGCGGCCCGGCGGGGTTCCTGAAGGTGCTGGAAGGCAACCGCTTGGGCTTTGCCGACTATCGCGGCAATCGTCAGCATGTCTCGACCAGCAACCTGGTGGCCGATCCCCGGGTCTCGCTGTTCCTGATGGACTACCCGAACCGGCGCCGGCTCAAGGTGCTGGGCCATGCCCGGATCGCCACTGCCGCCGAAGAGCCCGAACTGCTCAGCCGCCTGATGCCTGAAGGCTACAAGGCGCTGCCTGAGCGCGCCTATCTGATCGATGTGGTCGGTTACGACTGGAACTGCCCCCAGCACATCACCCCGCGCTTCACCGAAGCGGAACTGGCCAGCGCGCTGAAGCCGATGGCCGACGAACTCACCCGCCTGCGCGCTGAAAACGAACAGCTGCGCAAGGCCAACAGCCCAAAGGAATGACCATGACCCAACCCCTCACCACCGGCGCCCACCATGTGGGGCTGTCCGTCCCTGACCTTGATGCCGCGACCGACTTCTTCCGCGATGCGCTGGGCTACAAGGTGGTCGGCGAAATCCCGACCTATCCGGCGCGCTTCGTCAGCGATGGAAAGACACTGCTGACCCTGTGGCAGGTCGAGGACCCGGCCACAGCCACACCGTTCGATCGCCGCCGCAATGTCGGGCTGCACCATCTGGCGCTGGGGGTGCGCGATGCCGCCGCCCTCGATGAGGTTCACCGCCGGATTGCCGACTGGCCTGGTGTCAGCATAGAGTTCGGTCCCGGACCGATGCGCTCCGGCTCGGCCGTCCATCACCTGATCGCGGCAATCCCCGGCGGGATCCGCGTCGAATTCGCCATGCCTTTTGCCTGAGGACCCGATGGACACCAGACCGCCCCTACCGCCTTTCACTGCCGAAGAGGCCGCAATCAAGGTCCGCGCCGCCGAGGACGCTGGAATGGCCGCGATCCCGCCAAAGTCGCGTGGCCTATACCGAGGACAGTCGCTGGCGGAACCGCAATGAGTTCCCGGTCGGCCGCGCCGTAATCGAGGCATTCCTGACCCGCAAATGGGGCAAGGAGCACGAATACCGGCTGATCAAGGAGCTGTGGGCCTTCACCGGCAACCGGATCGCAGTCCGGTTTGCCTGTGAATGGCACGACGATGCCGGGCAGTGGTGGCGCAGCTATGGCAATGAGAACTGGGAGTTCTCCGAAAGCGGCCACATGGCCGAGCGCCACGCCAGCATCATCGACCTGGCCATCGCCGAAAGCGAACGCCTGCTGCGCTGGCCGCAGGGCCGCCGCCCTGACAATCATCCAGGACTGAGCAAACTGGGGCTTTAGGCAGTTTACACTGCGCACCGCCTGCGCCAGACTGCGTTTCAATGAGCAACGCATCTATCTGGTGGGGCGGCACGCGCCCGCCGCTTGAACCGATGACCGCGCTGGGCGAAAATGCCTTGCCCGGGCATCTCGGCATTGAATTCGTCGATTGCGGCGATGACTGGATCCGGGCGCGGATGCCGGTCGATCACCGCACCCAGCAACCCTTCCAGCGGCTCCACGGCGGGGCTTCGGTGGCGCTCGCGGAAACGATCGGTTCGGTCGCGGCGAGCTACTGTGTCGATCGCAGCCAATTCGTTGGCGTGGGCATGGAAATCAATGCCAACCACATCCGCCCGGCCTATAGCGGCTGGGTCTATGCCACCGCCCGCCCCGAAGCCTTGGGCCGCACCACCCAGGTCTGGACGATCCGGATCGAGGACGAGGCCGGCAAATTGGTCTGCATTTCACGCTTTACCGTCGCGGTGATCCCGCTGGAACGCAAGTGAAGTCGGTCGCGGTCATCGGCGCGGGCGACTTCATCGGCGCGGCCATCGTGCGCAAGTTCGCCGCCGAGGGCTTCGCAGTCCACGCCGGACGCAGGAACGGCGACAAGCTTGCTCCGCTGCTGGGCGGCGCGGTCACCGGGCGCAGCCTTGATGCGCGGCAGAGCGAAGACCTGGCCGCGTTCCTCGATGAAGCGGAAGCGATCGCCCCGCTGGCGCTGGTCGTCTTCAACGTTGGCGCCAACGTCCAGTTCCCGCTGGCCGAAACCACCGACCGGGTGTTCCGCAAGGTCTGGGAAATGGCCTGCTTTGCCGGGTTCGCGGCCCTGCGCGAAGGCGCGCGGATCATGGGCCCACGCGGAGAAGGCAAGATCTTCGTCACCGGTGCAACCGCAGGCCTGCGCGGCAATCCCGGCTATGCCGCCTTCGCCGCAGCCAAGGCCGGACTGCGGCTGATGGCCGAAAGCGCCGCGCGTGAGCTGTGGCCGCAGGGGTTGCATGTGGCGCACCTGGTGATCGACGCCGGGGTCGATACTGAATGGGTCCGCCAGCGCGTGACCGAACGGATCGGGGCCGAGGCACTGGCGGCCCAGCCAGACCTGCTGATGCCGCCCGAAGCCGTGGCCGAGGCCTATTGGGCGCTCTACAACCAGCCCAAGAGTGCCTGGACCTTCGAGCAGGTGATCCGGCCCTATGGGGAGAAATGGTGATGCCGACCGAGATCGAATTCCTGTTTGACTTCGGCGGGCCGAACTCGTGGTTCGTCCACCGCGCGATCCCGGCGATCGAGGCGGCGGGCAAGGTCAAGTTCCGCTATGTTCCGGTGCTGCTGGGCGGCTTGTTCAAGGCCACCGGCAACCAGCCGCCGCTGATGAGCTATGGCCACGTCGCCCAGAAGGTGGCTTACGACCGGCTGGAGATGGACCGCTTCATGGCGCGCCATGGAATCACCGGGTTCCAGTTCAATCCGCATTTTCCGGTGGGCACCCTGCTCGCCATGCGCGGCGCGGTGGCGGCCGAGCGGCTGGGTTGCGGCCCGGCCTATCGCGAGGCGATGTACACCGCGCTGTGGCAGGACGGGCTCAAGCTCGACGATCCGGCGGTCTGGGCCGAGGTTGTCGCCAATGGCGGGCTGAATGCAGCGGCGCTAGGCGCTGCGGTGCAAGACCCCGAAATCAAGGCCGCTTTGATCGCCAGCACCGAAAGCGCCGTGGCGCGCGGGGCCTTTGGCGTGCCGACCTTTTTCCTCGGCAATGAAATGTGGTTCGGCAAAGACCGCCTGCGCGATTGCGTTGAGGCGGCTGGAGGAGAAACGAAATGAGCGACTACCCCCTGCCCTACAACTCGTGCGACTTGACCGGCCGCGTGGCGCTCGTCACCGGCGCCTCCTCAGGCCTGGGCGCACGCTTTGCCGAAGTGCTGGCCAGCCAAGGCGCAGCGGTGGTGCTGGCCGCGCGGCGGCTCGACCGATTGGAGGCTTTGGCCGCCAAGATCACGGCGGCGGGCGGCAAGGCTTTGGCGGTGCAGATGGATGCCACCGATGCCGACAGCGTGATCGCCGCCGTCGCTGCGGGTGAGGCAGCGTTCGGCACGGTCGACATTCTGGTCAACAACGCCGGGATGCCTGATGCCCAGCGCGCCCACAAGATGAGCATCGAGCTGATCGACCAGGTGCTTGGCGTCAACTTGCGCGGGCCCTGGATCCTGGCCTGCGAAGTCGCGCGGCGGCTGATCGCGGCGGGCAAACCCGGGCGGATCGTCAACATCAGCTCGGTCGCGCACTTCCGCTATGATGGCGGCGGGGCGGCGCTCTATGCGGTGACCAAGACCGCGATTGCCCGGATGACCGAGGCGCTCAGCGTCGAGTGGGCGCACTACAACATCAACGTCAACGCGATCGCGCCGGGGATGTTCGTCTCCGAAATGACCGACGGGATGTTCGCGCGGATGGGCGGCGATCCCGCTCCGCACTTGCCGCGCAGGCGCGTGCCGGTGCCCGAACAGATGGATTCGACCCTGCTCTACCTTGTCGCCCCGGCCAGCGAATGCGTGACCGGCGCGACGATCCGGATCGACGACGGGCAGAGCGCGCGGGTTCGGCTCTAACGGTCCTGCCACTCAGGAGGGCGCTTCTCAAAGAAGGCCACCCGCGCCTCAACCGAATCCGCCGTCTGGCTGAGCATGATCTGCTGGCGGTCCTCCAGCCCAAAGGCATGCTCCATGCTCGCCGCGTCGATGTTGAGATTGAGCGCGTCCTTGGTCAGGCGCAGGCCTAGCGGCGCGGTTTGCAGCATCTCTTCGGCCAGACCCAACGCCTTGGGCAGCAGTTCGTCATGCGGCACGACTTCGCTCACCAGCCCGCAGGCCAGGGCCTTGTCGGCAGTCATGAACTTGCCGGTCAGTAGGTATTCGCTCGCCACCGACGATCCGACCAGTCGCGGCAGGAAATAGCTAGCCCCCATGTCACAGCCGCCAAGGCCGATCTTGATGTAGGCGGCGTTCATCCGCAGGTCCGGTGCGGCGTAGCGCACGTCACTGGCGAGCAGCAGCGAGAAGCCACCGCCGCAAGCCGGGCCTTGCGCGACTGCGATCACCGGCTGCGGACACTTGCGCATTGCCTGCATCACCGCCGCGATCAGCCGCTGGGTGCGCCAGCCGGCGTGGACCGGCCCGGCATCCGGATCGCGCTCCCACCCGGCGAGATCGAGCCCGGCGCAAAACGCCCGGCCCTCAGCGCGCAGCACCACCACGCGCACGTCCAGCCGCTCGCGCAAGGCATTGAAATAGTCCAGCAGCGCCTGGATCAGCGCCTCGTTCATGGCATTGAGCCGCTCGGGCCGGTTGAGGCTGACCACCTCGATCGCCCCGCGGTTCTCAATCGCAATCGGCTGCTCGCTCACCCCGGCTCTCCCTTCGCCCAGCCTGTTGACCGCCCGCCGCGCACATGGCAAGGGCGCGCTCACCCGAGCGGGTGTAGCTCAATGGTAGAGCAGCAGCTTCCCAAGCTGAATACGAGGGTTCGATTCCCTTCACCCGCTCCAACTCCCTACAGCCTTGATGATCCCGGCAGGCGTCGGGCATGCGGCACGGAACCCTCGAGTCCTTGTTTGCGCTTCGCGGCAAGCCGCTTCGCTGGGGGGTTCGATTCCGTTGACCTTCGCTGCGCTACGGTCGCCTTCGGCTCACCCGCTCCAATTTCCTTCAGACCCGCTTCAAGCCCGCCAGAGCACCTCCCCGGGCCGGATCGTCATGTCATAGACAATTTCCACCCCCAGCACCCTCTGCTGGGGCACGATCCCGAACTGGGCGGCGACCGGTGAAGAATCGAGCGGTTCGAGGACCATGTCGAACAGCGCCAGCTGCGGCAGGGCATCGAACCTGGTGACCTGGCCCATCGCCTGGTTGATTGCCTGGTAACAGGCGCGGGTGCCGTCGGCGACGTCGCGGAACTGTTTGAGGAACAGCTGCGGGATGCGGCGTTCGAGCACATCGACCAGCAGTTCCTCGCCAAGCTCCAGACTGGGCTGCCAGTGCTGGCCGTCGGCTTTGAGCCGCGACCACAGCGCCTTGGCACCGCCTGCGAAATCCTGCGCTGCGGTGTCTAGCATCGCGCCCGTGCCCTGCACAGCGGTCATGGTCAGCAAGCGGTGATAGGCCTCCTCGGTATCGGCGCCAAAGGTCTTGGTCGCGAACAGATCGACCGCCAGGTTCGATGGGTTGCCCGGATCGCCTGGACAAGTCACCCGCCCAGCCTGCTTGAAATAGCCAAAGATCTCGCGGCCCGAGGCAATCGCCACCGGGTTGTCGAGCACCAGGTAAGGCATCGCCATGTTGAAATGGGTCGCGACTTTCCTGCCGCCGCGATCCTCGACGCGGACACAGGGCAGCCAGAAAGTCAGCTCGCGCTCTTTCGACCAGCCCATCTGCGGGGCATCGGCGAACCGGCCCACCCCGATATCGACCACGCTCATCATCAGCAGCGAAGACAGCGGCAGCACTTGCACCGCGCCGCTGCTGGGCTCGTCGAACATCGCCTGGCACCAGGCTGTCATCTTGGCGTAGTCGCCCTGCAGCAGGAAGGCCCACATCCGCGTATCGTTCAGCGTGATCGGGCCGGGAAAAGTCGCCGCGCCCGGGTATTCGACGAACTTCGGCAGCACGCCGGGGCGCGGGCCCGGATCGCTGTAACGCGCCGCATCGACGCAGGCGATTGTCTGCGGAAAGCCCGAAATCGCGCGGCTGGCGAGCATGCCCGAAACCGTCGTCGCTTCGAACGAGCCGAGATTCTGGCCGTTGAGGATCCAGTCGCCGGTGAGGTAGAGGTTGCCATAGCCCGAATCGCAAGTCCGCATCCGCACCTCGCTCGAACCTGTAACGCTCAGGGTATAACGCTCGCTCGGATCGATGTTGGCGCGGGTGTAGGAACTGACCAGGACGTCCGGTGTCAGACCGCCTTTGGCAAATTGCCTGGGCCAGAACACCGCGGCATCGGCAGCCAGATAGGCGGCGCTGCTGGCATCTGCCAGTAGCTGGGCTGCAAGCGGATAGCCGACATCCTCGCGTGGCGGCGGATAGGGCGGGCAGGCCAGCGGCCCGCACATGATCTGTTCGGCCGCCACATTCATCTCGGCCGGCCATTCCTCGGTGGCGACCACTTCGGAGATATCAGCCCACGAATTGAGATTGGTCGCATCAAAGCCGCCGATCATCGCCGGATTGGTCCAGCCCAGCTGCGCCTCGTCCAACGTGGTCCAGGTTTGCAGGCTTTGGGTTGCGACCGTCTGGATCGCATCGATGTACTGACGCCAGGCCGGTTTCTGCTGGATCAGGTGGGCGCAGATATCGCGGTGCGCGCCCGGCGGGATTGCCAGGACCAGCAAGTCATAGTCCTGCCCGGCCTTGAGCGTCAGCGGCGGCAGCGCGTCGGGCCAAGTGGTCCATTTCGATTCAAGGTCCGCCCCGCTGGCTTGCAGCTTCGCGCCGTCTTTCAGCTGACCGAACAAAGGCCGGTCGGGCCAAACCAGTTGGCCGCTCTGCAAGGGATAGAGCGGATTGTAGCTGTCCCCCGCCAGCTCCACTTGCCGCCCCATCGTCACCGCATCAATCGCGGTGCCATCGCCATTGGGGACCAGTTCATCGACCCGGTGGAAGAATTCGAACTTCACCCCGCGCGCCTTGAGCACCTGATACATCGGCTCGACCACCAGATCGCCAGTCGCGGTGTTGAACTTCCAGATGATCGAGCCCTGATAGGTCGCGGTGTTCATCAGGCTGAGGAACATCGTGCCCGCTTCGCAATTGCCCGGCCCCTGCCAATCGCCTTCGGGGTAGGCGAAGATCAGGTCATAGAGCGCGCGGACCAGCGCCGAATTGGAGGTCAGCGGGTCGGCCCCGTGCGCGGCGAGCCATTGCTTGTAGTCCAGCCGGTTAACCCGATCGAGGTGCTTGTCGGGGTCGAGCAAAAGCCCGTCGCGCAAGCCGCCGATCAGGCTGGAAAGGCCCAGGTCGATCATGATCCACAGCCGCCGCAGCACAGTATTGCCCGCGACCAGATGGCCAATGGTGCTGCCAATCGCCACGCGGATGCGGTGCAGCAGATCGGCCAGCTTGTTGTGGTCCGCCGCGCTGTGGGTGATCGGATCGGGATCGAGCGCGTTCACCAGCGCCATCGCCTCGCGCAGCAAGAGCAGCGCCACGTGCTCTACCGCGCTGCCCAGCAGGCTGAGCAGCCAGTCGATCAGGCGCTGCCACCACGGCTTGTCCGCCCCCGCACCGGGTTTGAAATGGGCCGCGTGCGGGCCGGTAAGCTGGCCCAGAATCCATTCGAGGAACTGGAAAGCGCGGGTGAACAGGCTGGGCGGCGGATCGATCCCGGGGGTGCCGGGGAAGACCGGCGCTTGGATCACCCAGGGGATCCACTGGCCGTCCACTTCTTCCATCAGGCTCATCGCCGGAACCTGGGTATAGCCCGCGCGCCAATCGGGGAACGGCGGCTTGGCGGCTTCGGCATAGAGCCGCTGGACCATTGAAAAAGCGTTGTCGTATTGCCCCATGAACACGTGCAGGCCGTGCTCCTGGATCCGCTGGTGGTGATCGGGATTGCGCCCGGTGGCGCATTTGCCGCCCAGCCGCCAGCCAAGCTGGTAGATGGTTATGTCATACTGGTCGTTCTGTTCGGGGGCAGACAGGTTGAAAGCGGTCACCAGCCCCGAAAGCCCGCCGCCGAGAATCGCTACCCTGGTCTTGGCCACAACCGTTCCTTCCCCTGTGGTTGCGACCCCACAGCGGCTAAGAATCGTATTTTCGCCTAAGTGTCCATCCCTAAGGTTCTCTGTGGGGCCAGAACGGCAGGCTGCTGCGCGCGAAGAGGATGAAGGCCGCGAACAGGAACGGAATACCCATCGCGAAAGGCGCGATCAGGTGGACATTCTCGACCTTGGGATTGCCCAGCCAGGCATCGATGAAAGCCATCGATCCATAGGCCAGCACCGGCAGCACCACCAGCACCTTGGACAAACCGCCCGGCCATGGCGCGTGGATCAGCCGCCGTTCGAGCAGACGGTAGAGCAGGAACACCACGAACGCGGTCAGCAGCCAGCCGCGATAATTGCTGTAGGGCACGCCGAAATAGGCTCCGCCCGTGGTCCAGACCCAGGCCGGGTGACCAACGACTGCCTCGCTGAGCTCAGCGGGCAGGCAGGTGGTGGTCCCCGTGGCGCAGGGGTTGAAGCTCATGATCGGGTCCATGGTCAGGTCCCAGGCGGTCATCACCAGCGCGCTCAGCGCGCTGATCCACACAATCCAGGCCGTACCCTTGCCCTGCGCCACCGGGTGCCCTTCGGCCAGGAGGTTGGTCACGACATAACTGGGGTAGAACATCATGTACCAGGCGAACGGGATCAGCACCGGGATCCGCCCCAGGATCTTGGTGCCCAGGACATCGGTATAGAAATAGGGACCAAAGATCGTGCCGGTGCTTTCCCCGATATATTCGGAGGCAAAGGCCAGCGTGGTGCACAGCACCAGCAGCAGCACCGCGCGCTGGTGGCCCAGCATGACCACCGAGTGGGCAAAGCAGAACAATGCCATGCCCGGCACCAGGATCGACCATGGCAGCCGCTCAATCGGAAGGTTGAAGCCGCCGGTCGCGATCCCGGCCCAAAATGCCCATGCGATCAGCACCAGGGCAAGAACCCAGACTGAATTGGGTATCCCTGCGGCACTCTTGCCGGTCCCGGTTTCCATAGCTTCCCCCCGCACCTATGATGCTCTTGCGCCCCGGGGGCGATCATTCATTGCCGCCGCGCCAAATGCAAGCGATCAACCCTTGGCGCGGAACCGGGCAAGCCGCTCAAGTGCCTCGTCCAGCACTGCGTCCTCTTTGGTGAAGCACAGCCGCAAGTAGCCGCGTTCGGGCTGATCGGCATAGAAGGCTGAGACCGGGATCGAGGCGACCCCGGCTTCGCGCACCAGCCGTTCGGATACCGCGACATCGTCGGCCGGCAGCCCCGAGGCGGCAAGATCGACGGTGACGAACCAGGTGCCGCTGGCCGGAAGGACAACGAAACCGGCCGCTTCCAGTCCGCTGACCAGCCGGGACTTGGCCGCGGCATAGCGGGCGCGGTGGGCCTCGTGCCATGCGTCCGGCAAGGCGAAAGCCTCGGCCACGGCCCATTGCAGCGGGGTGGCGGTGGTGAAGGTCAGGAACTGGTGCTTGCCGGCGATCTTTGCTGCAAGCGGGGGGGCGGCCACCGCCCAGCCGACTTTCCACCCGGTCATCGAGAAGATCTTGCCGGCCGAGCTGACCTTGATCGCGCGCTCGGCCAGCCTTGGCACCGCCAGCGGCGAGACATGCGCCGTGCCGTCGAAGACCATGCCTTCCCAGACCTCGTCGCACAGTACCCACAGGTCGTGCGCCGCGCAGATATCGCCGATCGCCTCGAGCACCGCCCGGTCCAGCATGGTCCCGACCGGGTTGTTGGGGGTGTTGAGCACGATCCCCTTGGTCTTCGGCCCGATCACCGCTTTCAGCGCCGCCAGCGGAAAGGCCCAGTCGGGCGGGGTCAGGCTGATGAATTTCGCCGTGCCCCCGGCCCACTCAACCAGCGGCAGGTAGGCATCGTAGAGCGGCTGGACCAGCACCACTTCGTCGCCCGGCCGGATCAGCGCGAGCAGGCTGGCGGCCAGGGCTTCGGTCCCGCCCGAGGTGACCACCACGCTTTCGTCTGCCAGTTCGAGGCCCTGGGTGCGGGAATAGTAATCCCGCACTGCGCCCCGCAGTTCGGGCAGGCCGCGCATCGGCGGATACTGGTTGGAGCGGGTGCCCAGGGCGCGCTGGGCGGCGCCGATCAATTCGCCCGGCTCTTCCATTTCGGGAAAGCCCTGCCCCAGGTTGATCGCGCCCAGTTGGCGTGCCAGGCCCGACATGTACTCGAAAATCGTGGTCCTGGGCGGCTGGTCGGTCATTCTCTAGAAATGCCAGCCCATCTGCCGGCCGATAAAGATCAGCAGCGCCGCGCCCAGCACCGAGGAGAAGCACCCTGCGCGGTTGAAGCCTTCGCCAAAACTGAAGCCGTTGCCGACGAACCCCGCCAGCAGCGATCCGCCGATCCCCAGCAGGATCGTCATGCCCCAGCCCATATCGACCGCGCCGGGATAGAAGAACCGCGCCAGCGCGCCGATGAACAGGCCGGAAAAGACGGCACCGATCAGGTTGAACATGTCAGGGATACTCCGCGTTGGTGTTTTGTCATTCTAATACACCATGCTGCGATTTCAAGTCCGATAGCCGGGTGCACTGCATGTCCGGAACTGGCCTCGAAAAGCAACAAGATTGCGCCGCTCGATTCTATCTGTGTCAACGCGCCGGAGCGGTTTGGCGTGGAGAAAAATATTTTCATTTTTAATTTTGACTCTTGCGCGCCGCACCAGTGACGCTTTTCCCGCGCGTCGCTGCAACGCGGCATGAGTCCGGGGCGAGTCCGGAGCCCCTCGCGACGGTGAACAACACATTTACCCTCTTGCGCCCGTTGGGCCTTTTGGCACTATGGATAGTGGTCCGGCAACCGGGGGGACCCACTAGACCTAGATTCAGTCACTTGGGCGCGATTCGCGCATCGGGGGCGAGTCTGGCCTGGGAAGGGACCTTGAAGGGCCAGGACTGGGGATGAAATCGGGATAACTTTTTCTCGTTTCGTTCTCCTGGTCTGGTAGGATCGGCGGTCGCTCGCTGATTCGAACGAATGTGGAACATTGACAGTCGCCTAGGCGGCATCGGGATTTTGGGGGCGAAGGCGTGGAATTCAGGAACGGAGACGAGCCAGGCATGGCCGAAGTGGAAGCAGCGCTCGCGTCGGGCGACGTGAAGACCAAGGTTCGCAAGAGCAAGGAGGCGGAACCCGCCGTGGCAATGACCGAGAAAAGCGATCAGGGTAGTGACGCACTGGTGGCAAAGCTGGGTGCCGAAGCGCTGGCCGGTGCGATCACTGCCGCCGCAGCTGGGGCGGGCATGGGGCAAAAAGACGCAGACGATTCCAAGGCGATCCACGACCGCCGCTTCGCGATCGAGGTCGATCACGCGCGCGATGCGTTGCTGACCGATTTCGGCAAGGACACGCTCGACGATCGCTACCTGCTCCCGGGCGAACGCTATCAGGACCTCTTCGCGCGCGTCGCCGCGGCCTATGCCGATGACGAGGCCCATGCCCAGCGGCTCTATGATTACATCAGCCGCCTGTGGTTCATGCCGGCGACGCCAGTGCTGTCGAACGGCGGCACCAACCGCGGCCTGCCAATCAGCTGCTACCTCAATTCGGTTTCGGACAGTCTGGAAGGCATCGTCGGGACCTGGAACGAGAACGTCTGGCTGGCCAGCCGCGGCGGCGGGATCGGGACCTATTGGGGCAATGTTCGCGGGATCGGCGAGCCGGTTGGCCTCAACGGTAAGACCTCTGGCATCATTCCGTTCGTGCGGGTGATGGACAGCCTGACGCTCGCCATTTCGCAAGGCTCGCTGCGGCGCGGTTCGGCCGCCTGCTATCTCGACGTCTCGCACCCCGAGATCGAGGAGTTCCTCGAGATCCGCAAGCCTTCGGGCGATTTCAACCGCAAGGCGCTCAACCTGCACCACGGCGTGCTGCTGACCGACGAATTCATGGAAGCCGTGCGCGACGGCGCCGAATTCCACCTGCGTTCGCCCAAGGACCAGTCGATCCGCGCCACGGTCGATGCGCGGAGCCTGTTCCAGAAGCTGGTCGAAACCCGGCTCGCCACGGGCGAACCCTACATCGTCTTCTCTGACACCGTGAACCGGATGATGCCCAAGCATCACCGCGATCTGGGGCTGAAGGTCTCGACCTCGAACTTGTGCTCGGAAATCACGCTCCCCACCGGCAAGGACCACCTTGGCAACGATCGCACCGCGGTCTGCTGCCTGTCCAGTCTCAACCTGGAAACCTGGGACGAATGGCAGGGCGAAGACCTGTTCGTCGAAGACGTGCTGCGCTTCCTCGACAACGTGCTGCAGGACTATATCGACCGCGCGCCGGACGAAATGGCCAGGGCCAAGTATTCGGCCATGCGCGAACGCTCGGTCGGCATGGGCGTGATGGGTTTCCACTCGTTCCTGCAGAAGAAGGGTATCGGTTTCGAAACCGCGATGGCCAAGGCCTGGAACCTGAAGATGTTCCGCCACATCGCCGCCAAGGCCGATGAGGCCAGCCTGATGCTCGCGCAAGAACGCGGCGCCTGCCCCGATGCGGCCGACATGGGCGTGATGCAGCGCTTCAGCTGCAAGATGGCAATCGCGCCGACCGCGTCGATCTCGATCATCTGCGGCGGCACCAGCGCCTGCATCGAGCCGATCCCGGCCAACATCTATACCCACAAGACGCTGTCGGGCAGCTTCGTGGTCAAGAACCCCTACCTTGAGGCCTTGCTGCAAACCAAGAGCAAGGATTCGACCGCAGTGTGGAACTCGATCCTTGAGCACGGCGGCTCGGTCCAGCACCTCGACTTCCTCTCGCCAGAGGAAAAGGCGGTCTACAAGACCAGCTTCGAAATCGACCAGCGCTGGCTGCTCGAATTCGCGGCCGACCGCACGCCCTATATCGACCAGGCGCAGTCGCTGAACCTCTACATCCCCGCCGATGTCGACAAGTGGGATCTGGCCATGCTGCACTTCCAGGCCTGGGAGAAGGGGATCAAGAGCCTCTACTACCTGCGCTCGAAGTCGGTCCAGCGCGCTGGGTTCGCCGGCGGGGTCGAGGCGGACAATACCACCGAGCCCGCCACTTACGAGCTGCCCACCACCGATTACGACGAGTGCCTGAGCTGCCAGTAGGCAGTTCTCGAAATTGACCCAGGAGGTACAAGAGATGGCCATGCTCCCACCGGGATATCCAAGCCGTTCAGGGCTATTTGGATTGGGATTCCCTAGGCAAAATTTCGAAACAACGTCGCAGCGAGTTGCGCGACTTGCTTCGCTCGGCTTGACGGACCCGGCCCAGTTGAGCCTGAGCGAACGCCGCGCAGTAGCGGCGTCGGCGCTGACGCAAGCACGTGATTGGAAGCCCAGCCCCTTGCCATTTTCTACTGTTTCGAATGCCTTGGCTGAAAGTACGTCTCGAAGAGTAGCCTCTTTGGCTTCCAAAGAACTATCGCACCCTGGCTCACTCACTGTCGCCGAGTTCAAGTCTGTCGCAGGGTCTGCCTTGACCCAATCTACGGGACGCTAAGTGCCTGAGCTGCCAGTAGGATGAGCAAGCTGAAGCCCTCGCTGGAGAGCATGATGGAATCGAAAAGCGGATGTTCGCTCGCCGCGCTGGTGATCGGCGCGCTCGTCCTGGTCGGCCTGCTGATCGGCTGGCCGCAGTACCGCGTCTATCAGCAGCGGCTGGCCGGCGAAGCCGCGCTGGCCGAAGCGCAAAGCTCACGCCAGGTCGCGATCCTTGAGGCCCGCGCCAAGAAGGAAAGCGCGGTCAGCCTGGCTGAGGCCGAAGTGATCCGCGCCGAGGGTGCAGCCAAGGCCAACAAGATCCTGCAGGATTCGCTGGGCGGGCCCGAAGGCTATTTGCGCTATCTGCAGATCCAGGCGCTTGAAGAATCCAAAGCGCAGATGATCTATGTCCCCACCGAAGCCGGGCTGCCGGTGACCGAAGCCAAGCGGCTCGATCAGTGAGGCATGGCCGATGACTGACGGCTGGGTCTTCCTTGGTATCAGCGCCGCGATCTGCGCGGGCGTTTTTGCGAGCGGTTTGCGGTTTGCCCGAATGGATACGCATCCTGGGGCGGGGCGCGAGCCGCCAGGCCAGCCGATCAAGAGCCAGCCCACGACATTGGCACAGCTCAATCGCTTTGGCCGCCTGATGATGATTGGCGCTGTCATCATGCTGGTGTTCGCCGCGGCATTGACATTTGGACTGCTTGGTCCGGTTCAGGGCATCCGGACGATCGAGCTGTGACACGCGCGGCGATCGCCTTTTCCTTCTTTGGAGTCTCGTTTGATGCGCAAGTGGCACCGCTGGTTGTCGGTGATTTTCGGCGTGATCCTGCTGTGGATCGCGGTGACCGGCGTGATGAGCCAGTTCGCCGCGATCGTCGCGGACCGCGAGCCGCAGCCGGTGGCCGCAGCGCCCGCGGGCTTCGTCTGTCCCGAAAGCATGATCTGCCGCCCCAAGCCCGACCCCAACGGCGCGCGCGCCTGGGTCAGCTTCCTGCGTCACCTGCACGGCGGCGAGGAATTTGGGCCAACCGGCGTGGGGATTTCGATCGCGGCGGGGCTGGCGCTGGTGTTCTTCAGCTTCTCAGGCCTGTGGCTCTACATTTCGATGTTACGGGGCCGAAAGGCCCGCGCGCAGAAACCGGGCTGGTTCTGGAACTGAGCGCCTATCCCCACCCTATCCCCAGCCAATCGCCCCCGCCGCAATCGCGCCGCGCGGTGATCTGCGCTACCCCTTGCAACCGTTCAATTCCGGAGTCGTAAGATGCCCCTGCTCGAAGCCCGCAAAAGCTACAAGCCGTTCGAATACCCCTGGGCTTACGAGTTCTGGAAGCGCCAGCAGCAGGTCCACTGGATGCCAGAGGAAGTTCCTTTGGGCGAAGATTGCCGCGACTGGGCGCAGAAGCTGTCCGAGCATGAGAAGAACCTGCTCACGCAGATCTTCCGCTTCTTCACCCAGGCCGATATCGAGGTGCAGAACTGCTATCACGAGCAGTACGGCCGGGTGTTCAAGCCGACCGAAGTCAAGATGATGCTGGCCGCGTTCAGCAACATGGAGACGGTCCACATCGCCGCCTATTCGCACCTGCTTGACACCATCGGCATGCCCGAAAGCGAATACAGCGCCTTCCTCGAATACAGCGAAATGGCCGAAAAGTGCAGCTACATGCACACTTTCGGGGTCGATAGCGACGAGGATATCGCCCGCACGCTCGCCATGTTCGGCGGCTTCACCGAAGGCATGCAGCTGTTCGCCAGCTTCGCCATGCTGATGAACTTCCCGCGCTTCAACAAGATGAAGGGCATGGGCCAGATCGTATCCTGGTCGGTGCGCGACGAAAGCCTCCACTGCGAAGGCATCATCAAGCTGTTCCACGCCTTCTGCGCCGAGCGTCAGTGCCTGACCAAGTCGGTCAAGGAAGACATCATCGACTGCTGCCAGAAGACCGTGCGGCTGGAAGACAACTTCATCGACCTCGCGTTTGAGCTCGGCCCGGTCCCCGGCATGAGCCCCAAGGAAATCAAACGCTACATCCGCTACATCGCCGACTGGCGGCTTAGCCAGCTGGGCCTGCCCGCGATCTACATGATCGAAGACCACCCCCTCCCCTGGCTCGCCCCGCTGCTCAACGGCGTAGAACACGCCAACTTCTTCGAAACCCGCGCAACCGAGTATTCGAAAGCCGCGACCCGCGGGAACTGGAACGACGTGTGGTCGAGCTTTGACTCACGCCGCAAGGCTAAGAGCGACATTGCCGGGGCGAACGACCTGGAGGTTGAGGCCGGGAGTGAGCCGGATATGTTTGGTAGCTCCGGTGTAGCGGCGGAGTGACTCCATGACACTCTCAGCAGTCAAAGACTTTGCGACCTATTTTGAGGGGAAGAAGTTCCGAACTATTTTGGCGGATCCCCCTTGGCGATTCGCGAACCGCACAGGCAAGATGGCTCCCGAGCACAGGCGTCTCAACAGGTATGGGACAATGAATCTGGAGGACATTAAAGCACTTCCTGTCAGCCTAATCGCAGACGAACCTGCGCACCTGTATCTTTGGGTTCCAAACGCACTCCTCGCAGAGGGCATGGAAGTCATGGAAGCATGGGGATTCACCTACAAGACTAACATAATTTGGCACAAAGTCCGCAAGGACGGGGGGCCGGATGGCAGGGGTGTGGGATTCTATTTTCGCAATGTGACAGAGGTCATTCTGTTTGGTGTTCGCGGAAAGGGTGCCCGTACGCTTCAACCTGGACGTTCTCAGGTCAATTTCCTGGCAACACAAAAGCGTGAACACAGTCGCAAGCCAGACGAGCTATATAAGATCATAGAGTCCTGTAGCCCCGGACCACAAGTCGAACTGTTCGCTCGAGGCAAGCGGCCTGGCTGGGACGCTTGGGGCAACCAAGCAGAAGTCTATGAGATTGACTGGCGCACTTATTCAAATCACAGTCAGTCTAAATTGAAGAAGGTAGTGGGCTAGCAATGCTAGATGAGTGGCATCCTGGAAGTTTCACTAAGAACTTTAGCTGGGGGCCGGAAACTCGCGGTTTTGCTGAATTGCATCGAGTAATAAGAATTGGGTTCGAGGGCCAACTTCGGGATGTCACACGCAGCGAATTCCGAAAGCGCATTATCTCTATTGATAGGCCTGATTACATCCCGCTAAACTTTTTTTTATTCAATCAGATTCGAAATGGTATCGATTTTGTCTGCGTCGATGAGCTAGTTTTTCAAGCAATAAATTTTAAGCACTCTGCGCATTTTGACAGGCTCGCTCTCGTAGCGTTCCATTTAAGCAGGGTCGGGCACTGGAAGAGGGCGGCACCTTATCAATCTCGACCTGCGCTGTGGGCTTTCCATTATCTGGCAGATCGGGTCGGGAGTCAGTTAGCTTGGAACACAAGATCTATTTCTGCGAACGATATTGAAACTTTTGTTTCCAATGATTCCAGATATAGAGCGAAGACCAGTCGAAAACTCGCAACAAATCTAAGCTATCTATATAAACTAGGGCGAGTTCGAGATTTCGAATCGACAAAACCTGAACAATGGTGGCTCAACGGATTGTTCCTCGCATTGGACAGATATCTACTTTCCGTTGGCATGGCGGATCAAGTTAGTGACGGAAATTCACTTCTTGGGCTTCTTAGTAAGTCGGGCTACCCATCAATTAGCGGAGCGCGAAGTCTGCAGAAAGATCTTGCGGCGACAAACTTTTGCGCGCTCTATTCGGCGTGTGGTGGGGTTAACCGACTGAACGAAGATGCTACTCGCGAGCGCCAGGCGGTTCAGCTGCCGCAGTTGAACCACTTTGCGAACGATCCAAATCCTGTTGGCGCATTTCATCCTGAAGACGCGACTGCGCGCAAAGCGATTCCTCGCGCATGCGCCATGCTCGCGACTTATATCGCTGGATTTGTTACATTTGAAGTTGATGAACTAGACTCATTCGACGTTACAAGTTTCGTCAAAAGCAGAGTCGCAAATGCTATTCAGGAACTAAAGGATCGAGGAATTTCACCAGATATGTCCGCTGAGGACATATTAGCGATGACGAGGGGCGAATGACGTCATTTGTCGATACAAGCGTTTTGTTCGAATTGCTCGAGACTGATGCTAAAGATCATCAATGGTGCCGCGATCATATCGCAAAGGCCAAAGCGCTTGGCCCAGTTTTTGTGTCTGATGCCGCTTACAGTGAGCTATCATATGGAATGAAAAGCGTAGCGGAAGTCGATGAGGCAATCTCAGCTCTCGCTCTTGCCCGCTGCGGCTACACGGACGCTGCACTTTTTAGGGCTGCAAAGGCGTTCCGTAAGTACAAAGAAGAGAACAAGGGTCCAAAGGAAGGGGTCCTACCAGATTTTTTCATCGGGGCGCTTGCCGAAACCGAAAAGAAACCACTGATCACTCGAGACACAAAGAAGGTTTCCACTTACTTTCCAGATTTGGAGATAATCTCGCCAGGATCGTAGGATTATGGAGTCGAGCGACAGTGACAGTTGCAACAACCCCAATCCGCACCCCCTAAGAGCATCACCCAAAGACGCCAAGATGCCGCGCTTGATCGCGCCGCCGTGACTCGACCCCAGCGCCAGCAGTGAAGGCAGGCAATGACAGCCTGCGGCGCAGCCGCCTCTGCTTTTGACCTCGCCCTTGCGCGCTCCATCCGAACGGCACCCCACCCCCGTCCCGCGCGCGGTCACTTGGCGTCTTGGCGTCTTTGCGTGAACCAAAAAGAAAAGCGGGATCCCGGATCAAGTCCGGGATGACGGTCAGGAGAGGTGGTGAAGTATGGTTGGTAACTAACGCTCCCGTACCCACCACGGCATCAACGCAAAGCCCACTTGCCCCGCCAGCCCCAGCATGCCGGCAGGGGTCGTCAGCCCCGCCGCCCATTGGCCCACCGATTGCCCGGCCAGCACCCGCGCCAGCGCCAGTTCGGCCAGCATCAGCAGCGTGAAGGCAATCAGCCCCGTGGCCAGCGCCTCCCCCGGCGCGTTCACGCCAAAGCCGCGAGTAACGCGCTTCGCCGTCAGCCAGCTGACCGTCAGCACCAGCGGCAACTCGCACAGGGTCGCCGCCAGCTCGCCCAGCCGCGGGGCCAGCCACAGCGTGCGGACAATCCCCAGCACGAAGGCAAAGGCAAAGACCACGGCCCAATAGACCGCGGCGGCCAGCAGCACGGATCGAACCTTTGCCATGGCGCGCAGCATGCCCCTTGCGCCCGTGCTTGTCACGAGCGGGAAGCCACAATGCCTTGCCAAGCGCCATTGCCAGCCGGGCCGCCGTGCCTCATCGTAAGCTTAGACCCACGCAAGCCATCACAGGAGCCCAGCCCATGCCCGCCTACATCGTCTTCATCAAGGAACGCGAGCACGATGCCGGAGCGATGGCGACCTATGCGACCGCCGCTGGCCCATCGCTGGGCGGGCACAGCGCAAAGCCGCTGGCCTACTATGGCGCGATCGAAACGCTGGAAGGGCCCGAAGCGCAAGGCAGCGTGATCATCGAGTTTCCCGACATGGAGGCAGCACGCGCCTGGTACCAGTCCGACGCCTATCAGGCGGCCCGCGCGCACCGCTTTGCCGGGGCCGACTACCGGGTGTTCATCACCCAGGGGCTTTAGGCTCTATCGCCAGTTGATCCAGGTCATTCCGGGCGCTCGGCAAAGCGGCTAGCCGCAAGTGGGGGCGTTTGGGATGCAAAAGGAGCACTTGCGATGAAGCGAATTTCGATCCTGCCGCTGGCCGCCTTGCTGGCGCTGGCTGCTTGCGGAAAACAGGCCGATCAGGGCCAGGTTGCTGACGAGCCGACCGCACCGTCGAGCGAATGGGTTCAGGAAAATCCGACCGAGCCGGCAGTGCCGGTCGACCTGCCCACGACGCCGATGACCAATGCCCCGGCGGCGCAGGCCAGCCCGGCAGCGAGCAAGAGCGCGAACTAGGGTTGGTGAGAATTTGGCTCAGGCCGGAGCGAGAATGGCTGATTTTGAGAACCGGCGCGCAGCGACCTTTTGGGGTCGTGAGCACCGGAAGCGCAGAAAGCGGCCGTTCGCAGCCCGGCATGGGGCAAATGCTCGCGAACCCTAGAAGCGGAACTGGGTTCCGACATAGACCGCCTGGCTATCCTGCCGGCCATCGGTGGTCGGGCGCAGCCGGTCACGGTCGGACGTCACGCGGACCCCGGCGGTGACATCGAGGTTGCGGGTGACGCGGTAGGCGCCGCCCAGATCGACCTGCTGGTCGCTCTGCTCGAAAGTGCGGGGGCTGCGGCCGGTCTTCTCCCGCTCGTCGAGCGCGATCCGCGGCTCAAACCGCGAATTGTCTGGCGCGACGCCCGGCTTGGGCTTGTAGCTGGCGAGGTCCGGCACATCCATCTGCCGGAAGGTGGCCTGGGTCGGCGGCGTGCTTTGGGCAAAGCCGCGATAGCCGCGGGCCGAGCCCAGGCTGTAAGCGGTCGGCGCGATCGCAACCCCGCTGGCCGAGGTCGCAACGTCGGCATGGGCCGTGCGGCGCATCGCCAGCGCGGGCAAGTGGCTGCCCATCCGCACCGCGACCGTCACCACCGAATCGTTCGGACGGCTGGGGGTGGCGGCAGGGGTAAAGCGGAACAGCTTGCCCTTGGACAGTGCGCGCACCGTGATCGAGCGCGAGAGCCGGGGATCGACCTGCGAAGGCACAAAGGCCCCGTCGGCCGAATTGGCGGCAAGCACTTCAAACTTGGGCGCGAATCCGCCAGCGAAAGCCAGCACCGCGCTGGGCAGCGCCAGCACGCTGACCGCGCCGCACAGCAGCATGGCCGAGGTGCTTGCCCCGACTTTCCTGCTGATTTTGGCTGCCGTCTCGCTCATTGCCGTGCCCTGTTCCCAATCGTGAAGCGCAGATAATCGCGCAAAATGGCTGAATTTCCAAGCGCGGAATGGTCCCGGCGCGATGAATTCGCGCTGAACCGCGCCTCTGCCTGGCCTATTCAGGACGCGTTCACCGCCCGAGCCGGTACTAGCGCGGCAAAGCGGGCTTGCCGCCAGTGCCGCCTCGGCTATAGAGGCAGCGCGTCCAGCAAGCAGGCTGGCAAACACGATTACAGGAACCAGGCACGCAATGATTGGCAGCACTTCCACCCGCCCCGGCACCCTTCGTCTTGCGGCGCGCGCCGGGCTCCTTGCGCTCGCCACGGTCTCGCTGGCGGCCTGCGGCGGCGGCAACAAGCGCCCCAAGGCCGATCTGGCCGCATCGAAGATCACCACGATCGGGGTCAACAGCTACCTGTGGCGCGCCAGCCTTGAAGCACTGAGCTTCATGCCTTTGCTCCAGACCGACAGCAACGGCGGGGTTATCGTGACCGACTGGTACGCCAACCCCAACAACCCCAACGAGCGAATGAAGGTTTCGGTGGCGATCCTTGATCAGGACCTGCGCGCCGATGCGCTGCGCGTCGCCGCCAGCCGCCAGGTGATGCAGAACGGCGTCTGGGCCGAAGTTCCCGTCCAGGCCGCGACCGTGCAGAAGCTGGAAGACGTGATCCTTACCCGCGCCCGCGACCTGCGCCGTCAGGCTTCGGCGGGCAAGTAACAGCGTAAGTCCCGCCGCCGCCTTCCCGGCTTGCGCCGGGACGTCGAGCCGTTAGAGGGACTTCCATGACAAGCGAACGTTTCGATCCCAGCAACGCCGATGCGCGCTGGCAGGCCGCATGGGATGCGGCGCAGACTTTCAAGGCGGACGACGCGTCGCCCAAGCCGCGCAGCTATGTGCTGGAGATGTTTCCCTACCCGTCGGGCCGGATCCACATCGGCCACGTGCGCAACTACACGATGGGCGACGTGCTGGCGCGCTACAAGCGGATGCAGGGTTTCGAAGTGCTGCACCCGATGGGCTGGGATTCGTTCGGGATGCCGGCCGAAAACGCCGCGATGGAAAAGGGCGTCCACCCCGGCGGCTGGACCCGCGCCAATATCGCGGCGATGACCGCGCAGCTCAAACGCCTGGGCTTCTCGTTCGATTGGAGCCGCGAGCTTTCCACTTGCGAGCCGGACTATTACGGCCACGAACAGGCGCTGTTCCTCGACCTTTACGCAGCGGGACTGGTCTACCGCAAGGAGAGCGCGGTCAACTGGGACCCGGTCGACATGACCGTGCTGGCCAACGAACAGGTGATCGACGGACGCGGCTGGCGCAGCGGCGCGCTGGTTGAGAAGCGCAAGCTCAGCCAGTGGTTCCTGAAGATCACCCAGTTCGCCGACGAGCTGCTGGACGGTCTGGGCGATCTCAAGGACTGGCCCGAAAAGGTCCGGCTGATGCAGGAAAACTGGATCGGCAAGTCGCAGGGCCTGCAGTTCAAGTTCTGGAATGCAGACCGCAGCACCGAAGTCGAAGTCTTCACCACCCGGCCCGACACGATCTTCGGTGCCTGCTTCGTTGCGATCGCCGCCGACCATCCGATTGCGCAAGGGCTGGCCGCGGGTGACCCCGCCGTCGCCGCCTTCATCGAAGAGTGCCGCAAGGGCGGGACCACCGCCGCCGAGATCGAGACGCAGGAGAAGCTGGGTTACGATACCGGGATCCGGCTGAAACACCCGTTCGACGATGCCATCGAACTGCCGCTCTATATCGCCAATTTCGTGCTGATGGACTACGGCACCGGCGCGGTGTTCGGCTGCCCGGCGCATGATCAGCGCGATATCGACTTTGCCCGCAAATATGGCCTGCCGGTAACCCGCGTGGTCGCCGATGGTGACAAGGTCGATCCGGTGTTCGAAGGGAGTGAGGCTTACACTGGCCCCGGCGCGCTGGTAAACTCGCGCTTCCTCGACGGGCTCGATGTAGAAGCGGCCAAGGCCGAAGTGATCAGGCGCGCAGAAGCAGGCCAATGGGGCCACGGCACCACCGTCTGGCGGCTGCGCGACTGGGGCGTTTCGCGCCAGCGCTATTGGGGCACGCCGATCCCGTTCATCCACTGCGAGAGCTGCGGTGTGGTGCCGGTGCCCAAGGACCAGCTGCCGGTGGTGCTGCCCGAGGATGTCGATTTCCAGACCCCCGGCAACCCGCTGCTGCGCCATCCCAGCTGGAAGCATGTCGATTGCCCCAAGTGCGGCAAGGCCGCCGTGCGCGAGACCGATACGCTCGACACTTTCGTCGACAGCTCGTGGTATTTCCTGCGCTTCGCCAGCCAGCCGGATGGCCGCCCGTTCGATCCCGAAGTGATCAAGCAATGGCTGCCGGTCGAGCAGTACATCGGCGGGATCGAACATGCGATCCTGCACCTGCTCTACGCCCGCTTCTGGACCCGCGCGCTCAGCCACATCGGCATGATCGATGTGAAGGAGCCGTTCGCCAGCCTGTTCACGCAAGGCATGGTGACGCACGAGACCTATTCGCGGGTCGATCCCGGCAACGGCGCGCCGATCTATTTCAGCCCTGAAGAGATCGAGCGTAGCGGCGAAGGTGCGACGCTCAAGGCCGATGGCCAGGCCGTCGAAGTCGGCCGGGTCATCAAGATGTCGAAGTCGAAGAAGAATGTCGTCGATCCCGATGACATCATCAAGACCTTCGGCGCAGACGCAGTGCGCTGGTTCATGCTCAGCGACAGCCCGCCCGAACGCGACTTGCCTTGGTCCGAAGCCGGGATCGAAGGCTGCGCGCGGTTCGTCCAGCGGTTGTGGCGCCTGTTCGGCCAGGAAGGCGCTGGCGGCGCGGGTGCGGATGCGAACACCGACATGGCGCTGGAACGCAAGACCCACCAGACCGTCGCTGCGGTCGCTGCCGATATCGAGGCACTGGCCTTCAACAAGGCGGTCGCCCGGATTTACGAGCTGGCCAATGCGATCGACAAGGCCGAGCTGTCCGCCAGCCGCAGCGACGCGATCCGCAAATTGCGGCTGATGGTCGCGCCAATGATGCCGCACCTGGCCGAAGAATCGCTGCACCAGCGCTGGCCGAATGCTGGTCTGGTCGCCGACGAGGCCTGGCCCGCGTTCGACCCGGCAATGCTGGTCGATGACGAAGTGACCATCGCGATCCAGGTGCTGGGCAAGCTGCGCGACACCATCACCGTGGCCAAAGGCCTGCCGCGTGAAGAGATCGAAGCGCTTGCCCTCGCGAGCGACAAGGTCCAGCGTGCGCTTGATGGCAAGGCAGTCAAGAAAGTGATCGTGGTGCCCGACCGGCTGGTCAATTTGGTGGCGTGATGAAGCGGATCGCGCTCGCCCTCGCTCTCGCACTGCCGCTCAGCGCCTGCGGCCTCAAGCCAATGTATGCGGGCGGGGCCAGCGGAACCGTGGTGCAAGGCCTGTCCTCGATCGAGGTCGCCCCGATTGAGGGCAAGGCCGGCTGGCTGGTGCGCAATGCGCTGACTGACCGGCTGGGTGCAGGCGGAGCGGGTCCCAAGCGCTACCGGCTGGACGTGCGGCTTGATGACAAGCTGGAAGGCCTGGGGCTACTGACCGACGATACTGTCGCGCGCGAGCGCCGGACCTTGCGGGCGCGCTATCAGTTGGTCGATCTTGAAACCGGACAGATCGTGCTCGATGCGACCGCCGGGTCGGACGCCGGGATTGATGTCACCAGCAGCGAATATGCGACCATCGCGGCCGAACAGACCGCGCTGGAAAACCTCGCCAAGGAAGTGGCCGACCGGATCGTCACCCGCGTCGCGCTCAAGCTCAGGGGCGCGGCCCCCACCGTGCCGTGAAGGCGACCCAGAAGGACTTCAAGGCCCAGGCTCCGCGCGCTGCCAAGGAAGCGCGGGTGTTCTTCTTCTGCGGCCCCGACGAGGCCGGAGCGCACGATGCAGCGCATCACGTGCTCTCGCTGCTGCCCGATCCGGGTGAGCGGGTCGAATTCTCCGGCGCCGACATCAAGCGCGATCCGGTGCGGCTGAGCGACGAGGCGCGCTCCAGTTCGCTGTTCGGCGACAGCCGCCACATCTGGATCCGCGCCACGGGCGACGAGGCCCACGACGCGCTGGAAAACCTGGTGGCTGACGATACCCCCGGCTGGCCGGTGCTGGTGGTGGCCAGCGGCGCGACTGACAAGTCGCGCACGGCAAAGCTGCTGGCCGGGCGCGGCGATGCGCTGGTCGCGATGTTCTATCCACCGGACCTGCGCAGCGTGACCGGCGCCGTGCGCGACATGGCCGATGCCGCCGGGGTGACGCTAAGCGGGGACCTGGCCGAACGGATTGCCAAGGCCGCCGCGCTCGATACGCGCCTGGCGCAAAGCGAAGTGACCAAGCTCGCGCTCTATCTCGATGCCAGCCCGCAGGCTCCGCGCAAGGCCGATGCCGATGCGCTGGAGGCAATCGGCGCGCGGACCGAGGACGATGGGTTCATGTCGCTGGTCAACGTGGTGCTGGGCGGCGAGGTGGCCAAGCTCAGCGGCGAGCTCAAGCGGATGCACGAGCTGGGGCTCAACCCCGTCGGCCTGCTGCTGGCGTTCGAGCGCCGTGCGACCCAGCTGGCGCAGCTCGCCGCACGGATGGGTCCGCGCGGCAATGTCCGCCAGTTCATCGAGGCCGAATCGAGTGCCAAGCGGGTGTTCTGGAAGGACAGCCGCGATCTGATCCAGCAGTTGACTGCCTGGCGCGGGCGCAAACTGGCGCGGCTGGTGGACCGCCTGATCGAACTGCACCGCCAGCTGCTGGCCAACAGCCAGAACGCCGAACTGCTGCTGGCCCAGGGCCTGGCCGAGATCGCCCGCGCCGCAGCGCCCCGGACATAGGGCAAAGCCCCTCACGAAGACTTGAAGGTGGCACCATTCTCTTGCATGAGAGGGAGTGGCGCATCGCAGACGCAGGACCAACGGGTTGCCATCGATGAACGAGTTAGCTGCCATTAGCGCCGACCGATTGAGCACGCCCGTGCCTGCGCCGCTCGAACATCTGACTCCCGCTCAGCCGCTCGAGCGCCGCCGCTTGCAGGCATACCTGGCGCAGATGGTGGGTGATATCTTCGCGATCTTTGCCGGGTTTGGGTTCTCTGGCTATCTCTATCTGGGGCGCCAGGGGCTGGAGCAGGCCGGAATTCTGGCGCAGCTGCTGTTGCCGGTCTTTCTGACTGTCGCGCTTTACAACGGCGCCTATGCGCTTTCGACTTTGCGTCAGGCCCGCACCGGCATCCTGCGCGGCTTGGGCGCGCTTGCGATTTCAGCGGCGGTGGTGGTGTTCATCACCTTTTACACCAAATCCAGTGTCGAGTTCTCACGCGTGCTGTTTACCGTCGGGGGGCTATTGTCAGGCCTGGTCCTGGTCTGGACCCGCCTGCAGATGCGCAGCTTCGTGCGCTGGCGCTGCGGGGAACGACTGATCAACGAACTGCTGATCGACGATGGCGGCCCGCAGGTTGCCCTGCCAGGAGCTTACCGGGTCGATGCCAAGGCATTGCGGCTGGTTCCGGCGCTGGACAGTCCGGCGCAGCTTAACCGGATTGGCGCACTGCTGCACGCGATCGACCGGGTGGTGGTGACTTGCCCGCCCGAACGCCGGGCAGCCTGGGCATCGATCCTGAAAGGCGCGAATATTGACGGCGAAGTGCTTGATCCCGGTGTTGCCGCGCTGGGCGCACACGGTGCCAGAGTGGCTGACGGACAAGGCTTTCTGCGGGTCTCGATCGGGCCATTGGGATTGCGCGCGCGCGCGGCCAAGCGGCTGTTCGACCTGGTCCTGGCGGGCGGCGGGCTGATCCTGCTCTCGCCGCTGTTGCTGCTGGTCACGATCGCGATCCTGCTGGAAGACGGCAGTCCGGTGCTGTTTGTTCAGCGCCGGGTCGGACGCGGCAACCGCTTCTTCAACATGCTCAAATTCCGCTCGATGCGCAGTGCCGACAGCGACGGCGCGGGTGAGCTTTCAACCCGCCGCGATGACGACCGGATCACCCGCGTCGGCCGCCTGATCCGCCGCACCAGCATCGACGAGCTGCCGCAGCTGTTCAACGTGCTGCGCGGCGAAATGTCGTTGGTCGGCCCGCGCCCGCACGCGCTGGGATCGCAGGCCGGGGAGAAGCTGTTCTGGGAAATTGATGACCGCTATTGGGAACGCCACGCGCTCAAGCCCGGACTGACCGGCCTGGCCCAGATCAGGGGTCACCGCGGCGCGACCGAACACGAGGAAGATCTGGCCCGGCGGCTCGAATCCGATCTGGAGTACCTCGATGGCTGGCTGAGGCTTGTGATTAGGCGTTAGCTTCTTCGCTCATCAGCGTCGGCGCGCTTAGACTTGGTCCGCGATGCTGCGATCTTCATCGGTCAAGTGCCTCATATAAACCTGTAATCGAGTTACAGGGCATCAGGAAGGATGCAGGAATCACAGTCTCATTCTAAGGCCATTTTAACCATGTCTTTCAACTACTGGCGGAGGGCATATATGGGAAGATTGAGGGGTCGCGGTTCGTGTGAAGGTGTTCGGAACAAGTGATTGAAAACGAAGCCACTTTTGATTTATTGAATTTGCTCACTCAGAAGCAAATTGATGTGCTCGAGCTGTTAATAAAACACGCTACTTCCAAAGAGATATCGAAGGTCTTAGGTATCTCTCCGCATACTGTTTACCAGCGAATCGAAACTGCGAAGCGCCGCCTAGGGGTGACAACCCGCAGAGAGCTTATCCAGGCATATTTGAGGCACCAGCGCTTATGCGATCGATTGACATATGAAGAATTCCATATGGCAAAGCCGCTGGCTTCCGCGCAACAGTCCTCTGAGGGAGAAAACGATGATCCGGTGATGTTTGCAAATCTTGATGGAACCCGAAGCTCCTACTTGATTGATGACAAGCCGCAAAATCGAATTGTCCCTCTACAGCTTGAAGGAACATCCGGCACATTGTTTAGACTTATGCTTATTGTCGTAATTTCTGTATTAATGATTTTCGTCATTTTGGCAATTGTTACGATATTTGCACAAGTTGATACTCTAACGTCGATTCGGCTGTAGTCACAGTGCACGATTCGCATTCTAACCACAGGGGAAAATTATGACATTGACCGTTGAAAGCGCAGCCATCCGCATTTCCCGCAACATCAAATCTGCTGAAAAAGCACTGAATGAAGCACTATTGCAACAAGCGGAACTCATGAGTACCCTGGTCTCAGCGCGCAATCTGGTTTCTCCCGATCTTCTTTCTGGGCAAGACGCCTTGATGCGCCTCATGAAATCTCAGCAATCCCTCCTGACTGCAGGCAATGATTTGGCGAGAGTGCACGGGCGAATGTTGGACATCGGCAAAGAAATGGGTGGGACTGCAGAGGATTGCCCCGACGACTGGCGCCAGACTGGCCAATTGAACATCGCCGACGCAGCCTAATCAAAGATGCGAAAGAGCAAATGTAGAGATGCGAATATGAAATGAGGCTCTCCGCTACTATTGCGTTGATTGTACTTCTGCTATTCTTTGCGCACCGGCGTGGCGGAGAGCCGGAAAAGTATACATCTACTATATTTGCCGTCGCATTTGCGTTTGGTATTGCCTTACGATTGATTCGTGGACCAGCGCATTTTGCCACTCTTGATTACCCACAACTTCTCATTGAAGTTGTAGTTCTTGTGGCGATTTTGACAGTTGCTATCCGCGCAAACCGTTGGTGGCCAATATGGGTATCATCTCTGCAAATTTTGGTTGTTTCGACTCACCTTGCAAAATTAGTTGCTATCAACGGGTTGGCGGGCGTTTACTGGATGATGACAACCGCACCAACATACTTCCAATATTTTTTGTTGATTCTAGGCATACGACGTTACATTATTCGTCAGAAAGAACCTCATTTCTATCCGGACTGGCGAATCAATTAAATACTCGCCCTGAAATGATTTGGGCCCTATCGTGACTGGAGGACCGATAGAGATCGAATACCGCCTTTCGAAGCGCCTATCGGAGTTAAAAAAAGCATTGACGGATTTGACTAGTGATCTGCACGAAGTTTTTGTTTCAAAAACATCAAGCAGGCAAGAAAGCGAAAGCGCCTTCAAATTTGATGTTGGGTATGTTGAAGATCAAACTTGCGCCAATCAAAATTTCATTTTTTCTACTGAGCGACGAGAATCTCGTCCGCCAATGCCTGATTCTCGACTGATCAGGAAAGTCATTAAACTGCGACAGAGGCGACTTAGATATTTCGACGCCAATTTATTCGCTGATCCTGCTTGGGATATGTTGCTCGATCTTGCGGCTGCAAGAGAAGAGCATACGAGAGTGAGCGTTACTTCGCTCTGCATTGCCTCTGGAGTCCCACCAACAACAGCGCTCCGCTGGATCGGTCAAATGATAGAATCCGGTTTGCTCATACGTACTGAGGATTCGCTCGACAAGCGACGCGCATTTATGACTTTGACAGATCGTGCGGCCGACGCAATTTCTCGATATTTCGCTGATATATCCGATGAAGGACTGCTGATCCTATAAGTTCACGGATTTGGCGAGACGTCAATTTGCCATCTGTTTCCTTAATTTGTTGCGCTGAAAACCTGTCCTACCGGTGCTGGCACCGCGGGGGCTGGCTAATCTAAACGAAGTCATGCCAAAAGTCTTGACTACCTGCCCTGGTTGCAGCCGCGGTGCTGGCGTTGTCGTTGGCGGGCTGCGCCGGCAAGCCAAACCCGTTGCCTGCCGGACCACAGGCCTATGCCGTGTTTCCCAACACCGAGGCCTGGCCTGACGAAGACACACTGCGTCCAGGCGATCAGCTGTCGATCCGGGTGCTGGGCGAGCCCGAACTGACTTCGGATGCCTATGTGGTCGATGCCAGCGGCAGCGTGCAGGTCCCCTTGGCGGGGTCAGTCCCGGCTGCCGGGCGCACCTCTGCCCAATTGCGCGAAGAACTGGTCAAGCGTCTGGGCGAACGCTTCATCCGCGATCCACAAGTCGCGGTGATTGTCACCGAACGCCGCCGCACCACTTTTGCAGTCGAGGGCGATGTGCGCGAACCGGGCGTGTTCGAAGCCATGCCCGGCACCTCGCTGCTCACCGCAATTGCCCAGGCCAAAAGCCCGACCGATACCGCCTCGCTGGACGAAGTGATGATCTTCCGGGTCGTGGGCGGCCAGCGGATGGGCGCGCGGTTTAATGTGGATGACATCCGCAAGGGCCTGGCTGCCGATCCGCAAATCCTGCCTGGCGATACTGTCGTCGTCGGACGTTCGGGTCTGAAGTCGGCCTGGAAGCAGTTCCTTCAGGCGGCTCCCGCCTTCAACCTGTTCTACATTTTCCGCTAGGAAAGCCTCTTGCCCAGTCCAGCTCCCGCCGCCGATCCGCATTTCCATGGCCACGGCACTTTCGATGCCACCGACGAGGCCGAGCATTTCGGCTCGTCGCGTTCGGCCTTCGATTTCCGCTACATCGCCGCGGCGATCCGCGCCAATCTGTGGCTGATCGGCGCAATCATTGCTGCCGCCCTGGCATTCGCGCTGGTCGCGACCATGCTCCAGACCAAGCGCTACGCTGCCAGCTCGACAATCCAGATCAACGATAGCAGCGGCCGGATCCTGGGAGGACAGGATGAGCCGTCGAGCGATCAGGAAAACACCAGCTACGATGTCGACCGGTTCCTCAAGACCCAGACCGATATCATTCAAAGCCGAGGACTGGCGCTGCGCGTTGCGCAAGACCTCAAGCTGATCGGCAGCCCCCAATTCTATGAAGCCCAAGGCTTGCCCGCGCCCACAGCAGGCACCGCGCCCGATGCCTTGCGCGAGCAGGCGGTCAATCTGCTGGTCGGCAACCTTGCGGTGCGGCTGCCGCGCGATTCGCGGATTGTGACGGTCAGCTACGTCTCGAACAATCCTGAGCTTTCGGCCAGGATCGCCAATGCCTATGCCGAAGAGTTCATCCAGGCGAACCTCGACCGCCGGTTTGACAGCTCGTCCTATGCTCGCGGTTATCTTGAAGGCCAGCTGACCGAAGCCAAGGCCAAGCTTGAGGGATCCGAACGCGCGCTCAACACCTATGCCCGCAATGCCGGGATCATCCGCACCGGCGAAGGGCAGGTCGAAAGCCAGGGCGGCAAGAGCACGGTCGATCGCGGTTCTTCCGTTACCGGCTCCAGCCTGGCCCAGATCAATACTGCCACCAATGAAGCAACCGCGCGGCGGATCGAAGCCGAGGGGCGCTGGCGTGCGGTCTCGTCGGGCCCGCTGCTGTCTTCGCCGCTGGTGCTGCAGAATTCGACCGTGGTCACTCTGTTGACAGACCGTGCCCGGGTTGAAGCCGAACTCAGCCAGGACCGCGCCCGCCATCTTGAGGACTATCCTTCGGTCAGGGCCAAGGTTGCCCAACTTGCTGCGATCAACCAGCAGTTGAACAGCGTCGCCATCAATGTCCGCAATTCGGTCCGCAGCGATTACCAGGCCGCACTCGGCACCGAACGCGCGCTTCAGGGCCAGGTCACCCGGCTCAAGAACGAGACGATGTCCGAACAGGACCGTGCGGTGCAATACAACCTGCTCGCGCGCGAGGCCGATACCAATCGCCAGCTCTACGAAGGGCTGCTCGAACGCTACAAGACCCTTAACGCGGTCGCCGGGGTCAGCCTGTCCAACGTCTCGGTGATCGACAAGGCCGAAGTACCCAAGGCACCCAGCTCGCCCAATCTGTTCAAGAACCTGCTGGTCGGGCTGATCATGGGCGTTGGCCTGGCCGCGCTGATGGTGTTCTTCAAGGACCAGTTCGATGATGCGATCCGCGTGCCCGAAGATATCGAGGCCAAGCTGCAGCTGGCCTTGTTGGGGGTGGTTCCGCAATCGCAAGGGGGCGATCCGCAGGAAGCTCTGCTCGATCCCAAGTCCCCGATCTCCGAAGCTTACAATTCGCTGCGCGGCTCGCTGCTCTATTCGACTGCCGAGGGCCTGCCCCAGATTATGCTGATTACCAGCGCGCAAGCATCTGAAGGCAAGACCACCAGCAGCCACGCGATCGCTTCGGGCTTTGCCCGGATGGGCAAGAAAGTGCTGCTGATCGATGGGGACATGCGCCGCCCGTCGCTACACAAGCGGATGGACCTGCCAAACGAGCGCGGGCTTTCCACCCTGCTGACCTCGCACGACCCGCTGGCCAGCGCTGTGGCAAAGTCAAGCCAGGACTATCTCAGCCTGCTGGTCGCCGGGCCGATCCCGCCCAGCCCGACCGAGCTGCTGTCGACCGTGCGGATCGAGGAAATCCTGCAAGAAGCTGCCGGGCAATTTGACGTGGTGATGGTCGACAGCCCGCCGATCCTGGGGCTGGCCGATTCGCCGCTGATGGCTGCGCTGGTCGATGGGGTGATCTTCGTGGTCGAAGCCGACCGCAGCCGCCGCGGCTCGCTCAAGGCCGCGCTGCGCCGCTTGCGCGCGATGCGCCCGATCCTGCTGGGTGCGGTGCTGACCAAGTTCGATCCGCTCAAAGCCGGTAACCGCTACAGCGAATACTACGGCTACGATTACTACCAGTACGAAAGCAAGGATAAGGACTGATGCTGGCTCGCATCGGCCTGGTCCTTGCTTGCCTCGGCTATTCGGCCCTGGCGCTGGGCAGCGGGCTGGACCGGATCAGCGAGAAGTCGCCCGGTGTGGCGGAGCATGTGCCCGCCTTCTTTGCCTCTGAAGCACTGCGGGTTCGCGGAGGACAGGCCCTTGCCGCAGGCCAGGGCCAGACCGCCCTCGCGCTGGGCCAGGCGGCGATCGCCGATGCCCCGACCGATCCCCAAAGCTCTGCACTGCTGGGCGCCGGGCGACTGGCCAGCGGGGATCGCGGCGGGGCGGAAGTGGCCTTCCGCCTGGCCGGAAAACTCGGCTGGCGGGTGCCGATCACGCAAAGCTACTGGATGGACCGCGCGCTGGGTGCTGGCGACTACCGGATCGCGGCGATGCGGCTTGATGCGCTGCTGCGCCAGCAACCCTTGCTGCACCGCCAGCGCCAGTTGCTCGATCCGCTGGAGCGCAATCCGGCCGGACGCAGCGCGCTGGTCGAACGGATGGCCGCGGGCCCGGTCTGGCTGACCAGCTATGCCGGCGATGTCCACGATCTGCCCGCCGACGTGATGCTGCAGCGCGTGCCGGTGCTGAGCGAGGCCGCAAGCAAGGGCCTGGTCCTGGGCTGCCCCGCGATATCCCCCAGCGTCAACCGGCTGGCGGTGCTGGGCCTGTTCCGCGAGGGATCGGACCTGTGGCAGGCGCATTGCCCGGCCGCGGGCAGCGGCCTGGTCGGCGACGGCCGGTTTTCGATGGCCACCTTGGGCGAGAAGACCAGTGCTTTCGCCTGGGAATTGCTGGGCAGCGACGGCTTGACCTTGGGCCTTGAACTTTCGACCGCCGGACCGGGCCAACGCGTGACGGTGCAAGGCTCAGCACCCAGCACCCGGCCGGTGCTATCGCAATTGCTGGCGCTGCGGCCGGGCCGCTATACCGTGACCTGGCGCAGCGGCGATAGCCAGGACCGGCCAAGCAAGGCGCTGCAGCCCGCGCTGGTGTGTCAGGGCAAGGTACCGCAATGGCTGGTTCCGCAGCCGGATCAGGCGAAGGGGCGCTGGCGGGCTGTGGTTGCAGCGGACGGGACCTGCGCTGCGCAACTGCTGCTGTTTGGGGTTGGCCCGGATGGCAGCGATCTGTGGCTGGAAGACGTCAGGATCGAAACTGCCGGTCCTTGACGAACTTGGCCGGATTGCCGGAATAGACCCCGTCCGCCTTGGCATCTTCAAACAGCGCACCGCGCGCGCCCAGCACCGAGCGATCGTGCATCGACACCCCGGGGCCGACAAAGGCCTCGGCCGCGATCCAGCACTGTTCGCCGATGGTCACCGGGCGCAGCACCAATTGGAACAAGGGATCGCGCACATCGTGGGTTGAGGCGCAGATATGCGCGCGCTGCGACACTACGGTCCGCGCACCAATCACGATCCGGCCCTGGTTGTAGAGCCTGACGCCGGGTCCGATCAATGCATGTTCGCCCAGCTCCAGATTGGCCGGCAGCCAGACCGCAACGCTGGCATGGACCCGCGCCCCGCGCGCGACTTTCGCGCCAAACGCCCTCAAGACCAGCCGCCGCCAGCCATGGAGCGGCGGCGGAGTGAAGCGGCACAGCACCAGCCAGGCCAGCATCCACACCACCCGCGTCAGTCGGTTGCCCAGCGAAAAGCTGGCCCCGCCTTCCAGCGGCCTGGTCTCGCGGGCATCAAGCGGCGTGGTCATTGTCCTCCCCCAGGGCGATCGCGCGAAGGTAGGCCTCGCTCCAGCGTGTGGCAATTGTCTCGGCTGCAAACGGCCCCATGGCAAGACCATGCGCGGCGCGGGCCATGGCGAGCCAATCCGCCTGGTCGATCCGCAAGGCAGCTTCGAGCGCGGGCATGATGCTCTTGGCATCGTAGCCGCATTCGAGCGCTGCGCCCGCTACCAGACCCTCGGGCAGGTTGCACTCCCCGGTCAGAATCGCGGGCGTGCCGGCCGCCCAGCCTTCAAGCATGGCCATCGGCAGTCCCTCGCTATGCGAAGGCAGCACGGTGAACCGTGCCGTGTCCAGCAGCGCCTGCTTGGCCGCGCCATAGACCGGACCGACGAATTCTACCGAGGGCCCTGCCGCAGCCACTGCCGCGCGAAGCTGGGTCACATCGGCTTCCTCGCCCCAGCCAGCCAGGGTCAGCCGCGCATCGGCAGGTCGCTCAGCCCGCTGCCAGGCCTCGACCAGCGCGATGAGGTTCTTCTTGGCGTGGATCCGGCCGATGAACAGCACATGCGGCGCGCGCGGCACGCTGGGGACGGGGCTGGCATCGGGCCCGGCATTGGCGATCACCACGCTGTCGCCGCGCCCGCTCTCGCGTTCGATATCCGCCGCCTCGCGCTGGGTCAGGGCATGGAGAAAGCTCGCCCGCCGCCAGCTGGTCCGTTCGTATCCAGCGCGGGCCAGCGCCTTTTTCCAGCGCCCGCGTGCGGTGATCCAGGGGTCGAGCATGCCGTGCGGCGAGGCGACATAGCCCCGCCCGCTCGCCTGCGCCCAGCGGCTGGCGGCGAGCGAGGGGTACATCCAGATCCCGTGCAAATGCAGGCAGTCGAGCTTGGCCCTCAGCAAGGCAGGCAGCAGCGCCGGGGCATAGCCGATCTGCACCGGGCCCTTGACCGGGAAGACCTGAACCTGCGCCGCACCAAATCGCGCGGCATCCTCGGTACTGTGCTGGTCCTCCAGCGCAAAGACGAGCGCCTCGCCGCCTTGCGCTTCGATCAGCCGGGCCTGCGCAACCACGGCTTCGAACACCCCGCCGCCCAGCCGCGAGGCCCAGGCCGAAACCAGCCCGATCCGCTTGCCTGCCAGGGTCTGTCCGGGAGCATGAGTTGCCATGATCATGGCCCTACACAGCGGCAAGGCGAAGGTCCATTGGCGGCGCTCCAAAGCTTCGCTAAGCACTTCAAATCATGACCAGCCAACCCGCCCCAAGCGACGATCCCGCCCGCCGTTTCTATGAACGCAGCTTTGCCGCCCAGCTGGAACGCGATGGCGGTGTCGCCTCGACCAGCCGCTCGGCCTTCGAAGCCGGTAACCATCGCTATTCGGCAGCCTATGAATACCTGCGCGACAATCCCGGCGAGCACGTGCGGGAGAAGTAGGAACTCAGATCCAGCGGAAGATCCCGGCGGGAATTCCCACCAGCCACAAATGCAGCCAGCTGGCGCCCAGCCACAGCGCCAGACCTGCCAGCCACGGGACCAGGCCAACACTGGCCAGTGCGGTCAGCCGCGGCACGAAAGTGGTGTGGCGGTGCCATGTCTCCCAGGCCGCACCCAGCATCACATATTTCTTGCGGTCCTGCAGGAAGGAACCCGCCAGCGCGAGGAAGGCAATCGCGCCGGCCAGCACCAGCACCCGCGGGGTCGGGCTGACCAGAATGTGCGCCGCGCTCCACAAGGCAAAGCTCCACATCATCGGGTGGCGGGTGACCTTGAACACGCCGTGCGGGGTCTTGCGGGCCAGATCCTTGCCATGCGGTCCGGGCATCGCCGGATTGCCCCGGTGCGATCCGGCAAACAGCACCGAAGCGATCAGCATCAGCACAGAGGCCAGCGCCCAGGCCGCATCGCTGTTGCCGTTCCACAGCGGCACTTCGGCCATCGGCAGCCCCCGGAACGCCAGCGCCATCCAGGCAAATGTCGCCAGCGCGACTAGCGAGTAGAGCCCCAGGAAGCCGCCCTCGCCCAGCCGCTTGACCAGCCCCGCCCGGAAGGGATGCGACAACGCGAAATGGGTACCGACAAAGGCCAGCGACGCGGCCACCAGCTCTGCGAATTGCTCGTCCATCTTGCCCCTCTGTGTTGCCCCGCCTGTTACCAGTCGTAGGCCTTTGGCAGGCTGCCCTGGTTCGGCGTGTTGTAGCGATCGCGCAGGCGGGTCTGGTGATTGTCGAGCGGCTGTTCAACGCCATCGATGTACACCTTGACCACCCCTGAGGTGACCTCCAACGGATCGCCGTCCCAGATCACTAAGTCACCGGCGCGCCCAGCGCGCAGGCTGCCAAACTTGTCGCCCATCCCGATCGCTTCGGCGGGGCCCGAACTGATCGCAGCAAAGGCCTGGCCCCAGCTCAGCCCGCTCGCCCCCGGCACCCGGGTCAGGGCAACCAGGTTTCCGGCATATTGCGGGGCATAGCGCGGCTGATCGAAGAACGCGCCGAGCGAAACCTTGACCCCGGCCGCTTTCATCCGCCCGACATTCGACTGGGTCGAGCCCAGCTGCTCAAATGTATCAGGAAGATCGTTGAGCGGCGTTGCCAGCACCGGCACCCCGGCCCGAGCCAGTTCGCCCGCCACCATCCAGCCTTCACTGGCGCCCACGATCACCAGCCGCAGCGCCGGATATTCGGCCCGCAGACCCAGGACCATGCGGATGTCGGCGGCGCGCTCGACCCGGACATAGAGCGGCTGCTTGCCGGTTACCACAGCGCCCAGCGCCTGGGCATCGCGGCGCGTGAGCAGCACGTCGTCACGCCGCGCTCCTGCGGGAGCGGCGGCCAGTTCCTTGGCCTCACCCAGCGCGTTGTGCAGCATGACATAGCTGGCCACCCGGCTCCCTCCGGCGCGGCGTGCACCGGCTTCACCCAGATCGACATACTGGAATGCACGCGGCGTAGTCACGGCTTGCGGATCGGCGCCAAGATCGATCACTGCGCCTTGCCCGCCAAAGATCGATCCGGTCCCCAGCGGCGCCACCGCAGCGCGGGTGACCCCGCCCGCCCGGCTGACCTTGACATGCTGGCCATCGGGATTGATCGCGGCCGACAGATCGAGCGCGGCGCTGAACGGGCTATTGCTGGCATCGCCGTCGTTGCTGTCATCGACCGCATCGACATCGAACAGGCCAAGGTCGGTCACCGCGACGACCAGCCCGGGGGTGACCCATTTGCCACTGGCATCGATGGTCTTGACCCCGGCGGGCACTGCAATGCCCTTGCCCGCAGCAACGACCTTGCCGTCCTGAACCAGCACCGTGCCGCCTTCGATCGGATCGCTGCCATCGCCGATCACCACCTTGCCGCCGGTAATGGCGACGGTTTGCGCAAAAGCGGGTGCCGCCGCCGAAGCGAGTAGCGCGGCCAGGGCGAGCGTGATTGTGCGCGCGCTCATTTCACGTCTCCTTCGCCGGGCTGGCCAAGCTCGAAGTCGCTTACCGCGCGGCGTTTGCGATCATTGGAATCGAACAGCAGCGCGCCATCGATCCAGACCTTTTCGGGCCGTGAATAGACCGACAGCGGGTTGCCGTTCCACAGCACCAGGTCAGCCGCCTTGCCAGGCTCCAGACTGCCGGTCAGCTTGTCGACCCCGATCGCCTTGGCCGGGTTGAGCGTCAGCCAGCGGATCACTTCGGCATCGGGCACGTCGATCCCGATCCGGCGGGCATCGCCCTGCGCCTTGGCGGCTTCCTGCGGCAAGCGCTGGATCCCGTTGGCATCGTCCGAATGGATCACCACACAGGCCCCGGCCTTGTAGAGCAGCCCGGCGTTCTCCGGAATGCCGTCATAGCTTTCCATCTTGAAACCCCACCAGTCAGCCCAGATCGCGCTGCAGGTGTCGGCTTCTTTCAGCAAGTCGCCAATCTTGTAGCTCTCGACCGCGTGGTGGAAGGTCGCAACCTTGTAGCCGAACTCCTTGGCCATATCGAGCACCAGCGCCATTTCGTCGGCGCGGTAGCAGTGGTTCTGGATCAGCACTTCGCCGTCGAGCACGCCGACCAGCGTTTCCATCGCCAGATCGCGGCTCTCAAGCTTGCCCGCGTCGCGTTTGGCGCGGTATTCCTTGGCCTTGATCCAGGTTTCGCGGTTGACCGCGAAATTGCCCATCCGGGTTGAGGGTGTGCGCCCCTTGGAACCATAGACCCGCTTGGGATTTTCCCCGCAGGCCATCTTGAGGCTATAGGGCGCGGCGGGGAACTTCATCCCCTGCACGGTGCGGTCCGGTACATTCTTGAGCACGACCCCGCGCCCGCCCATCAGGTTGCCGCTGCCCGGCAGCACCATCAGCGCGGTAATTCCGCCATTGGCCATCGCCCGGCTGAAGCCCGGATCCTGCGGCCAGACCGAATGTTCGGCCCAGACGTTGGGCGTGGTCGGATCGGTCAGCTCGTTGCCGTCCGAATGGGCTTCGACGCCGGGGCTGGGATAGTTGCCCAGGTGGCTGTGGGCATCAATGATCCCGGGGGTGACGTACTTGCCCGTGCCATCGATCCGCACCGCATCGGCGGGAATATCAAGATCGGCCAGGCTGCCCGCGACTGCGGCGACCTTGCCATCCTTGACCATGACCACGCCTTTTTCGATCCGCTTGCCGGTACCGTCGAACACGGTTGCCCCGGTGATCACGGTCACCCGCCCCGGATAGGGCTTGTAGGTGGAGGGATAAGGGTCCTTGTTGAAGTCCCGCGCCGCTTTGACCGCGGGGCTTTCCTTCTTCTTGTCCTCCTTGGCCGCCCAGGCGCTGGTGCTTGTCAGCACCAGAGCCATTGCGGCAGCGGTCAGGAGGGCAAGGCGCGGGCTTTTCATTGCTGCTACTCCGCCTTGGCCTCAGGCGCATCCTCGAGCGTATCGAGGTGCATCCAGCGTTTGACGATTGGCGAAAGCAGCAGGACAACCACGCCTACTCCAATCGCGATCCAGCCGATCTGGTTGTAGATGGTGAGTACGAGTTCCTGTGTCAGCTCGCCGCTTTCTCCCCCGGTTGCCTCGCCGATCTTGCCCGCCAGGAAGCTGCCCACCGCAGTCATGTAGAACCACGCGCCCATGATCAGACTGGCCATAAAGGTCGGTGCAAGTCGGTTCATCGCCGACAGGCCGACCGGGCTGAGGCACAGCTCACCAGTGGTGTGTAGCAAGTAAAGCAGGAACACGAAGATCACCGGAGTAATCGCCCCGATCCCAGCGGCCTGCGCACCCCATGCAAACACCAAGAAGCCCGCGCCAACCTGGAATAGCGCCAACGCGAACTTGGCCGGGGCTGATGGCTCCAAACCACGCTTGCCCAGCCACTGCCACAACGCCGCGAACAGCGGAGCGAGCAAGATGATATAGATCGGATTGATCGACTGGAACACAGATGCTGGAATATTGCCCGTCTCGACAAACTTGTCAGTGTAGAGGTTAAGGCTGCCCGGTGCTTGGTCGAACAGGCCCCAAAACAGCGGATTGAGAGCGATCAGGAACAGGATCGCAAAGATTCGCTCGCGCGGTTCCTTCGGCAGTTTGAAAGCCTCATAAAGGACATAGCCTAGCAGGCCGAGCCCGCTCACGATCAGCAGGATCTGGATCGCGTCGCGGTACTGAATCAGCAACCACATCACCACCACCGCAGCGATCCCGCCGACGTAAATCAGCATTTCCTTCTGCCGGGTTAGCGCGCCCACAGCCTCGCCTGCGCCGCGCAGGGCCGACTTGCCAAGGACAAACACGGCAAGCCCCACCACCATGCCAATGCCCGACAGGCCGAAGCCATAGGCCCAGCCGATGGTCTGCCCCAGATAGCCAACCAGAATGCCGCCCGCCGCTGCGCCCAAATTGATACCCATGTAGAAAATGGTGTAGGCGGCGTCTCGCCGGGTATCGGTCCGCTTGTAGAGCTGGCCGACCAGCACCGAAATGTTGGCCTTGAGAAAGCCCGAACCTACAATGATCAGCGCAAGCGCCAGCCAGAACACGTTGATCGTCGGATCATTCTGTCCGCCAACACCCTCAAACACCATGAACAGGTGGCCTGCCGCCAACAGCACACCGCCAAATAGCACCGCCTTGCGTTGTCCCAGATAGCGGTCAGCCAACCACCCGCCGAACAGCGGGGTAATATAGACGAGCGAGCCATAGGCGCCGAGCATCAGACTGCTTTCACCTTCGGAAAATAGCCAGTGCTGCACCAGATAGAACACTAGAATGCCGCGCATCCCGTAGAAGCTGAACCGTTCCCACATTTCAGCGAAGAACAACATGAACAAGCCCTTGGGATGGCCGAACACTTCGGGCTTGCGACTACCCGCAATCGCAATTCCGACGGCGAGAAACATCGCCAAGATGATTGCCGCGATAGCCGCGACCCAATCGCCCTCGTTCCACAAGGCCATATCTTTCATGAGAAACTCCCCGAATAGTCCGAACGGCGGCCCGTCTGTGCGGCCGCTTGCATGGCGTGGGAGACTAGCCGCGATTTCGCCAGAGTGAAGCGAAATTCGCTGCGCGTGTTGCTTTGTTGCGTATTGATGACATCAGCGCATTTGGCTTGCCTGACCCGCTGTATTATGGCACTGATGCACCATGAGCGATTCCAAGCCCGTCTACCTCAAACTGCGCGACATTATTGCCGCGGCGATCATCGATGGCACTTATGGTGAGGGCACTATGCTGCCCTCGGTCCGGGCCTTTGCCGCCGATCAAGGCGCCAATCCGCTGACCGTGGCCAAGGCTTACCAGCAGTTCCAGCTCGACGGACTGGTTGAGGTACAGCGCGGGGTCGGCATGTATGTCGCGCGCGGCGCGGCAGAGAAATTGCGCAGCAGCGAGCGCGAGTTGTTCCTTTCGCGCGAATGGCCGGTCATTGCCCGGCGGATCGAACGGCTGGGGATCGCCCCTGCGGACCTGCTCGCCGAAAAATTGTAATTTTTTACCATATTCTTCGATTGCGTGTGCGGGCTGCATTTGGCAGTATCCGCTTTGTGCAGTGCTGCTTGTTCCGGGTCGGAAGCTGCGCCGCGCTTTTTACCAATCGAGGTACGGACCGCCCGCGGGCTGTCCGCTGAAAGGCGTGAAATGATCCGTTCTGAACTGCTGCAAGTGCTGGCCCAAGAGAATCCCGGGCTCCGCACGGAAGAAATCGAAAAAATCGTCGGCACTTTCTTTGATGAGATCGCCGCGCGGCTGGCCTCGGGCGGCCGGGTTGAACTGCGCGGCTTCGGCGCCTTTTCCACCCGCGAACGTGACGCCCGCAAAGGCCGCAACCCGCGCACCGGCGAAAGCGTCAGCGTGCCCGGCAAGAAGGTTCCCTACTTCAAGCCCGGCAAGGAAATGCGCGCGCGTTTGAACGGGGATTAGAATCCGGCCACAGCCGCGCTCTCACTGACTCGCAATTTCCCAAGCCTTCGCCTATCTGACCGACGGAGGTCGGTGTAGTTCTGCTCAGGCCGAGGCGAAAATGGTGCTGTTCGAGAACCAGCGCGCACCCTTCGACAAGCTCAGGGTTGTCGGAAGGTGGAACTGGAAGCGCAGAACAGTGCCATTTGCAGCCCGGCATGGGCAGAAATACGCCGGCCTCCGGGCGGACGTGGCGGAATGGTAGACGCCGGGGACTTAAAATCCCCTGAGCCTTGCTCGTGTGGGTTCGAGTCCCACCGTCCGCACCACCAGCCCAAACCACGCAGACTCCCCTAGCCACCCATTCAACCGACCTTCGCCACGAATGGCTAGCAGGGTCCCCAAGCGCAGGCACAAAAGCAGGCCCCGCGCGGAGGACCCCATGGCTGAACGGCGCAGCAAAACAGCAACGACGGGCGATCAGCGCAGCGGCAGGCGCTATACGCTGCTGCTGCGCGCGGGGAAACTGATGCTGGAGGCGGGGGAGTTCTTGTGCCTGGTCCGCGATGTTTCGGACCGCGGGCTCAAGGTCCGGTTGTTCCATCCGCTCGCAATCGATCCCACTTGCGAGCTGGAACTGGGCAATGGCGAACGCCTGGCCATCGAGCGTGCCTGGCAGCAAGGCGAACAGGCCGGCTTTCGCTTCATCCAGGCCCCGATCGACATTCACACCCTGATCGATGAAAGCGGCCCCTTCCCCAAGCGCCATTTGCGGCTGCGGCTGGATCCGCCTCTGCCGCTGCTGGTCACTGCCGATGGCCTGAGCGAGGCTGGAGTGCTGTGCGACATTTCGCAGCACGGCGGTGCGGTCGCGATCGAGCGGCGGCTGCCGATCCACGCCCAGGTGCGGATCAATGCGCCCCAGCTCCCCGAGCTTCATGCCCGGGTGCGCTGGCGGCGTGGCGGGATGCATGGTCTGGTGTTCCAGCAGGGCTTCCGGCTCGACGAACTGGCAGAGCTGGCCTGGCGCCTGCAAGAGCCGCGCGAAGTCAGCACAATTGCGCCAAAATCCGAGCGCGCGTTAACCAACGATTAGGCATTTTCCTTCACTCCTGCCGGCACATTCCAATTGGGGGCAAAATGTCTGTTGCTGGCTTCACTGGGGCGTCAAAGCGCGCCAAATCCCGCGGAAAAGTGGTCGATGTGGCGATTATCGGCGCGGGGCCTGCGGGCCTGACCGCCGGTTACCTTTTGACCAAGGCTGGCCTCACGGTCGCGGTGATCGAGAAAGATCCGACCTATGTTGGCGGGATCAGCCGCACCGTGGAACACGAAGGCTACCGCTTCGATATCGGCGGGCACCGGTTCTTTTCGAAGAGCCAACAAGTCGTCGATCTGTGGAACGAGATTCTGCCCGACGATTTCATCCAGCGCCCGCGGATGAGCCGGATCTATTACGAGGGCAAATTCTACAGCTACCCGCTGCGCGCTTTCGAGGCGCTGTGGAACCTGGGCATTATCCGTTCGACGCTGTGCATGCTGAGCTTCGCCAAAGCGCAGCTATTTCCGAACAAGGCGGTCAAAAGCTTCGAGGACTGGACCGTGAACCAGTTCGGCTGGAAGCTCTATTCGATCTTCTTCAAGACCTATACCGAGAAGGTCTGGGGCATGCCCTGCGACGAAATGAGCGCCGACTGGGCCGCGCAGCGGATCAAGGGCCTGTCGCTGTGGGGCGCAGTGGTCGATGGGCTGAAGCGCAGCCTGGGCCTCAACAAGCGGCCCAACGACGGGCAGGAAGTCAAAACCCTGCTCGAAACCTTCCGCTACCCGCGCCAGGGCCCCGGCATGATGTGGGACGCCGCGCGCGCCAAGATGCAGGCCACCGGCAAGGGCGAAGTGCTGATGGGCCACGCGCTCAAGCAGCTTGCCCCAATGTCCTTTGGCGATGGCCAGGGCGGCTGGCGCATGACCGCCACGCATGATGGCGGCGAAGTCACGATCAAGGCCAGGCACGCCATCAGCTCGGCGCCGATGCGCGAACTTGCCGCGCGGCTGCACCCGCTGCCCGCGACCACGCTCAACGCCAAGCAGCTGCGCTACCGCGACTTCCTGACCGTGGCGCTCAAGATCAAGTCCGACGACCTGTTCCCCGACAACTGGATCTATATCCACGACAGCAAGGTGAAGGTCGGCCGGATCCAGAATTTCCGCTCGTGGTCGCCCGAAATGGTACCCGATGAAAGCGTGGCCTGTGTCGGGCTCGAATACTTCTGCTTCGAAGGCGACGGGCTGTGGTCGTCGAGCGATGCGGACCTGATCGAACTCGCCACCCGCGAGCTGGCCCAGCTCGGCCTGGTTTCGGCCGAACAAGTGATCGGCGGCGCGGTTGTCCGTCAGGAAAAGGCCTATCCGGTCTATGACGAAGACTACGCTTCCCACGTCGCCGCGATGCGCATGGAGCTGGAAGAGCGCCATCCCACGCTGCACCTGGTCGGCCGCAACGGCATGCACCGTTACAACAACCAGGACCACGCGATGATGACCGCGATGCTCACGGTGGAGAACATCATTGCCGGGTCGCGGGTCTATGACACCTGGTGCGTCAACGAGGACGCCGAGTATCACGAAGCCGGTGACGAGGGCAAACAAGTGAAACTGCCCGAGACCCGCCGCGAAGTGAGCGAAGATCAGGCCGCCGCGCTTGCCTCGGTGCGCGAAGTGCCCGAACGCATCGCTCCCGCCAAGCGCCGCGACGCGGCCTGAGGAACGAGGCGATGCTGGCCTATCTCCAGCAACTGCGCCGGGTGGTGCTGCTGCGCTACCTCGGGGCCAGCGTGATCGCGCTGGGCTGCGATATGGCGAGCTTCCTGGCGCTGCTCGAACTGAATGCGATGCCCGGCCTTGCCGCCGCGCTGGGGTACTGTGTCGGGATCGTGGTCCACTGGCTGGTTTCCAGCCGCAAGGTCTTTACCGATAGCGTCGCCGCTGGCGGCGCGGCCCGCACCCGCCAGAAGGCGCTGTTCGTGGTTTCCGCGCTGATCGGGCTGGGCGTTACCACCGCGATCGTCGCGGGCGGCACAATGCTGGGGCTTGATCCGCGCCTTGCCAAGCTGGTCGCGGTCGGTGCCAGCTTCACTGTCACCTGGCTGCTGCGCGATGTTGTCGTGTTCCGCCGGGACGCTGCTGCATGACCCAGACACCAAGGTTTTTCTGGCAGCGGATTGTGCTCGCCTGGCTGGGCGTGGCTGCGATGCTGGTTGTGCGCAACTGGGCGCAAATCACCAGCTTTCAGCTGGCCGATCCCGACGATGTGCTGCGGCTGGTCCAGGTTCGCGACCTGCTGGCTGGGCAACATTGGTTCGACCTGCACCAATACCGGATCGATGCACCGGCCGGGGTTGCGACCCATTGGTCGCGGCTGGTCGATGCGCCGCTGGCCTTGGTGATCCTGCTGCTGAAGCCGTTCATCGGGCAAGCCATGGCCGAGCTGGCCGCAGCGGTGATCGTGCCGCTGCTGACCCTGCTGTGTGCCATGCTGCTGACCGCGCGGATTGCTCTCAAGCTGTTTGGGACACGCGCCGCCTATGCCACCTGCCTGGTCTGGATCATGGCCCTGGCGGCGCTGACCCAGCTCCAGCCGATGCGGATCGACCACCACGGTTGGCAGATCGTCGCCGAACTGGCCGCGATCAATGGCCTGCTCTCGTCCAGCGCTAAACGCGGCGGGCGAGTGATCGGCATTGCGCTTGCGCTCGGGCTGTCGATCAGTCTGGAGCTGCTGCCCTTCGCGGCGCTGTTTGCCGCCGTTCTCAGCCTCAAATGGCTGCGCGATCCCGCGCAGCGCGGCTGGCTGGTGCAGATGCTCGCCAGCCTGGCGCTGACGTCTATCGCCACGTTTGCCCTGACGCGTGGGCCTGTGTTCGACACGCATTGCGACACGGTGACCCCGACTTACCTGATCGGCTTTACCTTGGCGGCGCTGCTGGTCGGCATGATCGCCCGAATTGAGAAAGCCTCACCGCTGGTCATCGCTGCACTGCTGGGCGGCGCTGCCGCGCTGACCGGGGCTGCTTACCTTGCACTGACCCCCACCTGCATGGCCGGTCCCTTCGCCGCGCTCGATCCCTTGGTCCGCCAGGTCTGGTACAACAATGTGCTCGAAGGCCTGCCGGTGACCCGCCAGGACTGGCCCAACATGGTGCAGATGGTGGTGCCGCCTTTGGCCGCGCTGGTGGTCGCCGGGCTGTGCTTTCTGGGCGCTAGCAATGGCCGCCGCGAACGTCTGAGGGACTTCGCGCTGGTGTTGGCCGGATCGCTGGTGATTGCGCTGCTGGTCGCGCGCTTCAGCGCGGTGGCGGCAGCCGTCGCGACGGTGCCGCTGGGCTATGCGATTTCCGAATGGCTGCGCCGCGCGAGCGAGATGAAGCTGGCCGCGCGGCTGCTGGTCTTGCCGCTGATCATGCTGGTGCTGGTCCCGGGCTTTGCCGCGGGCAAACTGAAAAGCCACTTCGCCCCACCCGCGGCCGACCCACATGGCGAGGCTCCGGTGCTGGGCCGCGGGTGCAGCCTGCCTGAATCGCTGCCCGCGCTGCAGGCCTTGCCGCCAGCGAAGATTTTCGCTCCGTTCGAGATCGGCCCTGCGCTGCTGCGCCATACCCGTCACAGCGTGATCGCCACCAACCACCACCGCGCCGCCGTGCAGATGGGCGATGTGATCCGCGCCTACACCAGCGATCCGGCCAAGGCCGAAGAGTATGTCCGCCAGCACAAAGCCGCTTATCTGATCGCCTGCGGTGACCTGGTCGAAGCGCGCAACTATGCCGCGATGGAGCCCAAGGGGCTGATGGCCCGTCTGCTCGCCGGACAGGCCCCGGCCTGGCTGGAACCCGTGCCGCTTCCTGCCAGTGCCGGCACGCTCAAAGTCTGGAAAGTCCGCCCCTAACCGGGCTTGAACAGCAGCGCGTCGCCGTTGATGCAGTACCGTTTGCCGGTCGGCCGGGGGCCATCGTTGAACACGTGGCCCTGATGGCCGCCGCAGCGACTGCAATGCACTTCAGTGCGGGCATAGCCGACGTCCCAGTCGGTCGAAGTGCCAATCGCGCGCGGCAAAGCCTGCCAGAAGCTGGGCCAGCCGGTATGGCTGTCGTACTTGGTGCTGCTGGAAAACAGTGGCTGGGCGCAGCCGGCGCAGACAAAGGTGCCCTTGCGGTGCTCCTTGAGCAGCGGCGAGGAGCCCGGCGTTTCGGTGCCCTTCTTGCGCAGGATATAGTACTGTTCGCGGTTCAGCCGCTTTTTCCATTCGGCATCGCTGTACTGGATAGCAAAGCTCTTGGCCTCAGCGGGGCCGCTTCCGCAAGCCGCCAGCGCAGTGCCAGCCGCTCCGGCTCCAAGCCAGCCGAGCAGCGAACGGCGCGGTAGCTGGGTCATTGGCACATCCTGTTGCAGGGGTTCGTGATCCCCCGGTTCGGTCAAACCAGAGCGCTGGTTACACCGCCGCGATCAGAATTTCTCGATGGTGGTTTCCAGCTTGCGGAACCCGTGGACGAAATTGGCCTTCACCCGGTCAACCGCGCCCGTCACATGCACCCGCATCCGCCGCTTGTGCATTTCTTCCATCAGCACCTTGAGCTGCAATTCGGCCAGCCGCGCGCCGACGCAGCGGTGGATGCCGTAACCGAAGGCAACGTGCCGCCGGGCATTCTCGCGGGTCAGGATCAGCTTTTCGGGTTCGGCGAAGACTTCTTCGTCGTGGTTGGCCGAGATGTACCACAAGGCCAGCTTGTCACCCTTCTTGACCTGATTGCCGAACAGGTCGGCATCTTCGGTCGCGGTGCGGCGCATATGCGCCAGCGGGGTCGCATAGCGGATGCATTCCTGCACCCCGTTGGGGATCACCGAGGGATCGCGTTCGAACAGCGCACGCTGATCGGGGAACTTGTCGAGCGCGTGGACGATGCTCGACATGGTGTTGCGGGTGGTGTCGTTGCCGCCGACGATCAGCAGGATCAGATTGCCCATGAATGTCTGCGGGCTCATGTCCTTCATCGCGTCCGAATGGATCATCATCGAGATCAGGTCTCGGCTGGGCGGCTTGCCCATCCGGTCGATCCACAGCGTCTTGAAATAGTGCGCCATCTCCTGGAAGATTTCCCAGCGGGTGTCGTGCAGTTCGCGCGCAAAAGTCAGTTCGCCCCCGCCGGCCCAGTCGGACCAGAAAGTCAGCAGGCGGCGGTCTTCCCAGGGAAAGCCGAACAGGATTGCAAGCATGCCGGTGGTCAGCTCGATCGAGACCTTGTCGACCCAGTCAAACTGCTCACCGATTGGCAAGCTATCGAGCACGGCGGCGGTGCGCATCCGCACTTCGGTGGCCATCTTTTCGATTTCGCCGGGCGTGAAGGCCGGGGCCACGGTGCGGCGCTGGCCAGTGTGTTCGGGCCGATCCATCGCGATGAACATCGGCAGGCGGCGTTCGGCCAGGCGCTCAGGGTCGATATCGGCCGGCGGATCGGCAATCGTGATCCCGCCTTTGTCCCACGATGAAGAATAGAGTTCGGGCAGCGATTCGACGTGCTGGATCGTCTTGACCGTGGTGACGTTCCAATAGTCACCATAGGGCGATCCGGTGATCTTGTTGACCGGGGCCTTGGCGCGCATCTCGGCAAAAATCGGCTGCCAGCGGTCTTCGGCATAGATGTCGCTGCGGGCAACGTCCCATTCCTGGGTATGCTTGGGAAGCTCGGGCGCGTGATCCTTGAGCCAGTTCTCGAACGCCTCGGTCACTGTGGGCGAGGTACGGTACTTGAACTGTTCGGGGCTTGCTGCCTGGGTAGCCATCGTGAATCTCTCCCGCTTCGGCATCCGCTGAATGGATACGTTGCTTGGAGAGACTTATCCCGCTCAACTTACCGAAATGTCAATAGCACCTCGGTGAACTGCATGGACTGCGCGCTCAGGCGGGGGCCGGGCTCTTGCGCTGCCACCAGCGCTTTTTATCACGCCCGCCCGAGCCGCTTTGCATCACCCTGGTCTTGAACAGGCTGGCCCCCATCTTCACCAGCAGCGCAACCCAGACCAGCTGCCAGGCAATCGCCGCGCCGTGGACCCACAGCGCATCGTCCTGCGCGGCCTTGGCCAGCATGGTGAATGGCGATGAGAACGGCACCACGATCGCCGCAGTCTCGATCCAGTTCCCCGGCTGGGCAATCGCAAAGCTGGCGAAGAAGAAGTTGAGCAGTTGCAGCATGGTCACCGGCATCGACAGTGTTTGAACCTCGCGCACGGTCGTCGCCATCGATCCGATCGCCAGGAAGATCGAGCCGATCACCAGATAGCCCAGCGCGAAATAGAGCACGCCCAGGCCAAAGAACATCGGCCAGCCGACCGCCGGAGCCGGATAATTGGCCAGGCTATTCCCGCTGCCCAGCCAGATCGCCCCGCCGAACAGGCCCCAGACCGTGATTCCGACCAACGAAATTGCCAGCATCGCGAACAGCTTGCCCAGGAATACCGCGTCCATCGGGATCGCTGCGGCCAGCACTTCGATGATCTTGTTACCCTTTTCCTCAACCAGATTGGACAGCACCATCCCGGCCAGGATCATCATCAGCATGAACAGCACCGTCTGGCCAATCTGGGCGGTCGCCATCCGGCTCTGGCTCTGGTCCGCCTTGGACGTTGCGATGCCCGAGAGGGCTACGTCCGGAAAGCTCTCGGGACCTTTGCCCGCAGCCTGGGCGGCGATCAGCGCAACCCGGCCCTGCCAGTCACCGATCCGCTCTTGCGGGCCGGTCAGGGTTGGTTTTTCGGGCGTGCCGGTCAGGATCGCGGCCAGGTTGGCCTTGTTGCTCTTGATCTCGCTCAGCGGATCGAACTGTTCACCAGGAGCAAGCCGGCGAACCACCACAAGCTGCGGCATCGCCGGCCCGATTTGGGCCGCAAGCACACTGTGCGCTTTGACCACCGCGTCGGTATCGGCCGCGTACATGGCGACCCCCAGCTGTGGCCGTTCGGTGTTCTGCCGCACCTGTTTGCCAACCCCGCCAGCCAGAGCGAGCACGGTCAGCATGAACAGCGGCCCCAGCAGGAAGAAGAAGAAGCTGCGCGAAAACAGCACCGCCACGAAATCGCGGCGGGCCATGACAAAGGCGGCTTGCAGGGTGGACAGGCGTCCCGCGCGGGGTGCAGTGCTCATCGGCGGGCCTCGTCCTTGTCTTCTTCCAGCGCCCGGGCGGCGGCTTCACCGGCGATTGCCACGAAAGCATCGTGCAGCCCGGCGCGTTCGATCGACAGCGAGAGGATACCCGCCTCGCCTTCGATCAGCGCGCGCAGCAGCGGCTCGATCCCGCTTTCGGGGAGCGAGAAATACCAATGGCTGCCTTCACGGCGGACATCCTGCGGCAGCGCTCCCCGCCACGGCCCGTCCTGCGCGCGGGTTTCCAGCCGGACTTGCGGGCGGATCCGGTCACGCGCCACATCGACCGGCCCGGCAAAGGGCACTTTGCCCCCGGCGATGATCGCCACTTCGTCGCACAGCCGTTCGGCATGGGCGATCACATGGGTTGAGAAGATCACGGTGGTGCCCTTTGCGGCCAGCCCGCGCATCATCCGCTCGAGCTTGCCCTGGTTGAGCGCATCGAGGCCCGAGAATGGCTCGTCGAACACCACCAGTTTGGGTTCATGGACCAGCGTGCCAAGCAACTGGACCTGCTGGGCCATGCCCTTGGACAGTTGGCGGATCTGGCGGTCGATTGCATAGCCGAGGCCATGTTCCTCGAGCAGTTCCTTGCCGCGCTTGCGCCCTTCGGCCAGCGGCAGCCCGCGCAGCGCGCCGAGGAAGGCGATCGCCTCGTAGGCCTTCATCGAGGGATAGAGGCCGCGCTCTTCGGGCAGGTAGCCGATCGTGTGCGCCACTTCGTGCGGGCGATCCGTGCCCAGGATCCGGCGGACACCTTCATCGGGATCGATGATCCCCAGCAGCATCCGCAGCGTGGTGGTCTTGCCTGCGCCGTTGGGGCCCAGGATGCCATAGATCGCGCCTTCGGGAACGGTCAGGTCGACCCCGTCAACCGCCGTGAACCCGTCAAACCGCTTGACCAGTCCGCGCGCCTCGATTGCAAGCGGCCTAACCGAAGGTACGTCCGCATTGCCGTGCATTTGCCAATCACCTAGCTTCATGGTTCGCCGCGATAGTGACAGGGCCGTGAACAGGAGCAACAGGAAGTTTGGTTAATACCGCAGAAATTGCGTCGCTTCACCGCGATCTGGCCGCCGAGGCCCGGCGACTGGGCTTCGCCGCCTGCGGAATTGCCCCCGCAGGCGAGGACCCCTTGCGCGCCAAGCGGCTGGAGCAGTGGCTGGGCGAGGGCTGTCACGGATCGATGGAGTGGATGGAGAGCCGGCTGGAGCATCGCCGCAGCCCGCAGGGGCTGTGGGGCGAAGCGCAAAGCGTGATTGCCCTGGGGATGAGCTATGCCCCGGCCAGCGATCCCATGGCGCTGGCGGAGCGCCCCGACCGCGCGCGGATCTCGGTCTATGCTCAGGGCAAGGACTATCACGACACCGTCAAGAAGGCGCTCAAGGCGCTGGCGCGCTGGCTGGTCGAACAGGCCGAGCGGCGCGGACTGGGAGAGGCCGGAGTGAAAGTCTTCGTCGATACCGCGCCGGTGATGGAAAAGCCGCTGGGCGAGGCCGCTGGCCTTGGCTGGCAGGGCAAGCACACCAACCTGGTCAGCCGCGACCATGGCTCATGGCTGTTCCTGGGCGCGATCTATACCACCCTGCCATTCACCCCCGACCCGGCGGGCGAGGATCGCTGCGGGACATGCACCGCCTGCCAGGACGCCTGCCCGACCCAGGCCTTTCCTGCGCCTTACCGGCTCGATGCGCGGCGCTGCATTTCCTACCTGACGATCGAGCACAAGGGACCGGTTCCGGCCGAGTTTCGCAAGGCTCTGGGCAACCGGATCTACGGCTGCGACGATTGCCTCGCGGTCTGCCCGTGGAACAAGTTCGCCGATACCGCACACACCATGCAGGCCTTCCTCCCCCGCGCCGAACTGGCCGCACCGCGTCTGGCCGAGCTGCTGACGCTGGACGATACGGGGTTCCGCGCACTGTTCTCCGGCTCGCCCATCAAGCGGATCGGCCGCGACCGGTTCGTCCGCAATTGTCTTTATGCAGCAGGCAACAGCGGGGACGGCAGGCTGCTTCACGTGGTCGAACAGCTTTTGACCGACCTCAGCCCTGTTGTCGCCGATGCTGCGCAATGGGCGAGCGCAGAATTGGTTCTCGCAAAGAGCGCAGAGGGCCGCAAAGACGCAAAGATGTAGCGCGGGCCGCAGGCTCGCCTTTTCTTTCGCACCGTGCGTTTGACGCAGCCATCTTTAGTGTGAGCGGCTTCGCCGCGAGCACGACTTCTTTGCGGCCTTTGCGGTCCTTTGCGCTCTTTGCGTGAACCCCTTAAACCTTCTAGCGCGCCAGCAAGTTCCGGGCCTGGCTGGCGATCTGGGCCAGCATGGCAGGGGCCGGCGGAACCGCCACTTGCGCCCGCGCAATGACCGTGCGGAACTGACGGATCGCCTGGGCTTGCTCTTCGGCCCAGCGTTCAACCGCCTTGGCCGCTTCGTCCTTTTTGCCGGCATTGCGGCGTAGGAAATCGAGCCGCATCTGCTGAAAGTCGCGGGCAAGACCGTTGACCAGCAGACGCTCCCACGGGTCCGACGGGCTCATCCGCGCGGCGGTCTGCTGGGCCCAGTCGAGCCCCAGACGCGCGCCGAGATCGGTGAAGGCGGCGGTCAGGTCGCGCGCGGCGGTGCCCTTTTCGCGGGCCAGCCGGGCAAGGCCGATCGCCCCGTCAAGATCGAACAGCCGCGCGACCATGGCCGCTTCGGCCTTGGGTGCTCCGGCCTCGGCCAGCATTGCCAGCATCTTGCCCGATTGCGCCTTGGCTTCGCTGGCGAGCAGCCGGCCAAGGTCGCCGGCAATCTCGCCGACCCCACCTTCAAGCTCAGCGACCAGCTTTGAGGGCACCAGCGTGCCCGCCCCAACCCGCAGCAGGTCGGCCATGTGGTCGGCCATGGCCGAAGCGGCGCGATCGAACAGCAGGATGCGCGCGGTCTCGCTCATCGCCGTGCTCTCGATCGCCTGCCAGATCGCAGGCATGCCGAGCAGGCGTTCGGCCGCGACGAAGGCAGCGGCGACTTGCGCCAGGGTAGCGCCTTCCTCTTCAGCCAGTTCGTAGGGATGGATCAGCCCCAGCCGGTTGACCATGCGGTTGGTCAGCTTGGTGGCGATGATCTCGCGCCGGAGGCGGTGTTCGAGGATGTCCTGCTTGAACTTGCCGCGCATCGGCGCCGGGAACTTGTCGAGCAGTTCCTCGTCCAGCCCCGGATCGTCGGGCAGCGCCGAATCTTCCAGCGCTTCCTGCAAAGCCAGCTTGGCTGAGGACAGCAGCACCGCCAGTTCGGGCCGGACCAGGCCCTGCCCGTCGGCAGCGCGGCGCAGCAGCACTTCGCCTTCGGCCAGCCCTTCGGTCTTGCGGTCAAGCTGGCCGAGGCCTTCGAGCGTTTCGATCAGGTGCAAGTGCGATGCGGTGGCCTTGGCCCCGCCAGCCTGCGCAATCGACAGCGCGAGCGCCTGGAGGCGGTTGTCCTCCAGCACGATGTGGCCAACCTCGTCGGTCATTTCAGTCAGCAGTTTGACCCGCGCCGCTTCGGTCAGCCGTCCGGCCCGCTTGGCCCCGGCCAGCGCGATCTTGATATTGACCTCGTTGTCCGAGCAATCGACCCCGGCCGAATTGTCGATGAAGTCGGTGTTGATGCGTCCGCCCTTCAGCGCAAACTCGATCCGGCCCGCCTGGGTGCAGCCCAGGTTGGCACCCTCGCCGATCACACGCGCGCGCAGATCGACGCCGTCGATCCGCAAGGCATCGTTGGCCGGATCGCCGACCTGGACGTTGTTTTCGGTGGCAGCCTTCACATAAGTGCCGATCCCGCCGAACCACATCAGGTCAACTTGTGCCTTCAGGATTGCGGTGATCAAGCTGTCGGGATCGATCGCTGCGACCTCCAGCCCCAGCATCGCCTGCACTTCCTTTGACAGCGGGATTTCCTTCAAGGAACGGGCAAAGACCCCGCCGCCTTTGGAAATCAGCTTCTTGTCGTAATCTTCCCAGCTTGAGCGCGGCAGCGCGAACATGCGCGCGCGTTCCTTCCAGCTCTTGGAAGCATCGGGATCGGGATCGAGGAAGATGTGGCGGTGATCGAAAGCCGCGACGACCTTGATCGACTGGCTGAGCAGCATGCCGTTGCCGAACACGTCGCCTGACATGTCCCCGCAGCCGGCGACCCGGACCGGGTCCTTCTGCACATCGACGCCCATTTCAAGGAAGTGCCGCTGGACCGACAACCAGGCGCCCTTGGCGGTGATGCCCATCGCCTTGTGGTCGTAGCCCTTGGAGCCGCCGCTGGCGAAAGCATCGTCGAGCCAGAAATCGTGGTCCTCGGCGATGGCATTGGCCGTGTCGGAAAATGTCGCGGTGCCCTTGTCGGCGGCAACCACGAAATAGGGGTCTTCGCCGTCGCGGATCACGACATTGGCAGGGTGCGCCACTTTGCCGCCCGCAATATTGTCGGTGATCGACAGCAGCGTGCGGATGAACAGCTTGTAGCTTTCCTTGCCCTCTACCAGCCAGCCGTCGCGGTCACGCGCAGGATCGGGCAACTGCTTGGGATAGAACCCGCCCTTGGCCCCGGTCGGCACAATCACCGCGTTCTTGACCCGCTGGGCCTTCATCAGCCCCAACACTTCCGTGCGGAAGTCGTCGCGCCGGTCAGACCAGCGAAGGCCCCCGCGCGCGACCGAGCCGGAGCGCAAATGGATTCCTTCAACCCGGCGCGAATAGACGAAAATCTCGCGCCAGGGCAGCGGCTTGGGCAGGCCCGGTACCAGTGCGGAATCGAGCTTGAAGGCCAGCGCATCCTGCCCGGCGGGGGCAAAGGCGTTGGTCCGCAGCATCGCTTCAACCAATGCTCGGTACTGGCGCAGCAGGCGGTCGTCGTTGATTGCAGAGACCTGAGCCAGCCCGTCGCGGATCGAATCCTGCGCGGCCACTTCCGCCTTGGCCCGGTCGCCCTTGAAGGCCGGATCGTGGCGCGCGGTGAACAGCTCGATAATCCCGTGAGTGACCTTGGGCGCGTGCTGCAGGGCATCGACCACGGTCGGGATGCCATAGGTCATTCCGGCTTGCCGCAAGTAGCGGTACCAGGCGCGCAGCCAGTTGGCCTCGACCGCGGAAAGCCCGGCGGCAACGATCAGGCGGTTGAACGGATCGTCCTCGGCCGCGGCGTTGAGCACATCTGCAATCGCCGCTTCGAGTGCTTCTGAACGGGCCAGCAACACGCCGCAATCGAGCCCGGCCGGCACGCCGAGCGCAAAATCGTGAATCGTCCCAAGTCGGCCTTGGTCAAGATCGGTGGGCACGTCTTCGATCACCCGGAACCCGAAGTTTTCAAGCGCGGGGACGGCATCGGACAAGGCGATAGCGCCGCTGCGCTGGTAGAGCTTGAGCCGCAATTCGCCAGGGGTCAGCGCATCGCTGCAATGCAGGCGAGCGCCGCGGCGCGGGCCTTCCTCGCCCTCATCGGCCAGGCGGCGCAGGCGGGATATGTCGATCGCGGCTTCGCTGGCACCATAGGCGCTGCGGTAGGCCTGCGGGAAAGCCTCGGCAAAGCGCATGGCGATCGCGGCGGCGCGGCTGGGTTCCTCGCTCGCGGCAATCTCGGCCTCGACCGCGTCGGTCCAGCCGCGCACCATGCTTTGCAACTGCTGGTCGAGGTGAGCCTCATTGGGCGGCGCGGCACCGTCGCGAATGTCGAGCACAAAGCGGATCAGCGCGAGGTTGCCGCCTTCGACCTGCAAGCTCCAGTCGAGCACCGGGGCTTCGGCAGCGTGGCTCAGCATGTCGGCAATCGCCAGGCGGACCGTAGTGGTCAGTGCATCGCGCGGCAGCCAGACGAAAGCGAACAGGTGGCGCTCAAGCGGGGCCTGGACCAAGGCCAGACGCGGGCGCGGGCGATCGACCAGGCTCATCATCGCCATGGCGATGCGTTCAAGATCGGCATCGGAGAACCCGATCAACAGATCATGCGGCAGCGCGGTCAGGGCATGGACCAGCGCCTTGCCGGCGTGACCATTGGGGGCAAACCCGAACTTGGCCATCAGTTCGGCCAGCTGGGCGCGCATTCGCGGGATCCGGTCGGGCGAGGCCGACAGTGCGGCACTGGTCCAGACGCCGGCGTGGACTGACAAGGCGGTAACCTTCTTGTCCTCGATCACCGGGACCAGGAACAGGTCGAGCGGGACACGGCGGTGGACATTGGCGATCAGGTTCGATTTGATGATCAGCGGAACCCGCCCGCCGCCCTTGCCGGCCCCGTCGAACCAGGCGAAGGCGCGGTCATAGCTGGCCGGGGCAAGCAGTGTCTTGGCGCTCTTCTTGCAGATGCCCAGGGCTTCGGTCTGGCTGCCGTCACGCTGGCGGGTGACGTGGCCCAGCTGGGTCAGCATCCCGTCCTTGAACCAGCGCAGCAGCGCCGCGCCCTCGCCGTCGGCCAGGGCATCGGCATCGCTGCCCATGGCTTCCTGCATCCGCGGCCAGTCGGCCACCGCGGCGCGGACATCGGCCAGAGTGACCGCCAGCGCGCTTTCGATAGCCCGCCGGACGCGGGCATCGCCGCGCTCGGTCTCAAGGTAGATCATCGATTCGCGCTTTTCGCCGGCGGCATGGGCATCGAGCACTTCGAGCAGCTTGCCGCTGCCATCGCGCCGCACCGCAATCACCGGATGAAGCAGGCGGTCGATCGCCAATCCATGCGCCGAGATGGTCGCCGCGATCGAATCGACCAGGAACGGCATATCGTCGTTGATCAGGGCAATTCGCATGAAGCGTTCGCTGGCCGCGCCCGCGATCGATTCAATAACGATTGCGGGCTGGCCCGTTTCGCGCTGCAGGGCTGCATCGAGGACAAAGGCCGCCGCCTGATCGAGGCCTTTGGCGGCAAAGGGCGGATCGCCCGGCAGCAGCGAGGTGGACAGGTGACCCGCCAGGGCCTTGCTCAGCGCGGACTTCGAACTCATTGCAAACGCTCCTCGGACAGGGTGCGGCCCCGCCAGTTCCTGCTTGTTATTTTATTACTCATACCGGTAGCATATTTGCGCACTGTAGAGCCAACCAGTCTCAACTGCAACCACCATGCCCCTAGGGAAATGGGCCTAACGCAACGCTTTTATCGTTAATTCGAGCGAACGGCGCCGCGCCGCCGGATCGAAGGTTGCGCCCGAAACGATGATCTCGTCCGCGCGGGTCCGCTCGGCGATCCGTCCCAGGCTGGCGGCAACCGTCGCCGGAGAACCGATCGCGCTGACCGAGCGCATGTGCTCCAGCATCGCCAGCGCGGTGGGCGGCAAAGTGTCGCGATAACCGGGTACCGGCGGTTTGAGGCGGCCGGGATTGCCGGTGCGCAGGGCAACGAAACTCTGGTCCATCGAGGTCAGCAGCAGCGCGGCTTCCTCGTCGCTGTCGGCACACAGGACATTGGCGGCGACCATTACATGCGGCGCGGCAAGGGCGGCGGAGGGCCGGAACTGGCGGCGATAGACCTCAAGCGCAGAGTCGAGCAGATCGGGCGCGAAGTGCGAGGCGAAGGCATAAGGCAGCCCCAGCGCGGCGGCGAGCTGCGCGCCAAACAGGCTGGAGCCAAGCATCCACATCTGGACCTCAGCGCCCAGGCCCGGCGTCGCGCGGATCGGCAGTTCAGGCTCACCCGTCAGCAGCGCGCGCAGCTCGACCACGTCCTGCGGGAACATGTCGGAGACCCGCGCCAGATCGCGGCGCAGCGCCTGGGCGATCCGCATGTCGGCCCCCGGCGCTCGGCCCAGCCCCAGGTCGATCCGGCCCGGGAATAGGGCATCGAGCGTTCCGAACTGTTCGGCGATCACGAACGGGTTGTGATTGGGCAGCATGATCCCGCCCGCGCCGATCCGGATCTTGGCTGTGGCCTGGCCGACATGCGCCAGCACCACCGCAGTCGCGCCGCCGGCAACGCCGTCCATCGCGTGGTGTTCGGCCACCCAGAAACGCTTGTAGCCCGCCGCTTCGGCGCTCTGCGCGAGCTTGGCGGTTTCATCGAGTGCTTCGGCCACGGTCCCGCCTTCGCGCACCGGGACAAGGTCGAGGACGGATAGTTCGATCACCTGGGGGACTGTGCAGGCGGCGGCCCCAACTGGTCAAGGTATCCTTGCGCGGTTTTTGCGGCCGGACTGCCGGGCGCGGCCTTCAGCACCGACTGCCAACTTTTGCGCGCGGCTTCCTCGCGGCCCGAAAGCACCGCGATCACTCCGGCTTCGAGCCCGATCTCTGGGTCAATCGGCATCAGTTCGGCGGCGCGTTCGATCTGCACCTGGGCCTCGCCCAGCTTGCCCATCCGTCGCGAGAGGGTGGCCGAAAGCAACCAGGCCGAAGCATTGGTTGGCACCATGTCGCGCGCTTCCTTGAGCGCGGCGGCGGCATCGTCATTGCTGCCATGCGCGACCAGCGCGCGGGCGCGGTCGATCTGGATTACCCCGCCCAGCTTGGCGTCACGGGCCGCATTGGCATCGGCGCGGGCGAGGTCGAGCGCAGCCAGTGCGCCAGCCATATCTCCGCCAACAATCAAGGCGTTACCGCCCATCGCCCCCAGCCGGGCGCGCTCGCCGCTCTCATGGGCAGGGGTATCGTCGCGGGCCGCAAGGAACAGCGCACCCGCCTCGGCCCAGCCCTCGATCCGGGTCAGGGCAAGCGCCTTGCACTGCTTGGCCCCGGCGCGGTCGCTCATCGACTTGGCTTCGGCCAGCCAGACTTCGGCCACTTCGATCGCATCGGCCGGGCGCAGCATGGCGAGATCGAGGCAGTCCTTGAGGCGGGCGGGCTGTTGAATCACGGGAGCGGCCTTCCGGCTATGGCGATCGGGGAGCGGGGCTTGCGGCAGCGCCCCCGAAGGCCCGACCTGGGCAAGCAGCGGCAGCAGAAGCAGGGACAGCGACATCAAGGAACTCCGGGCAGTGCGGCCAGGGTATTGATCAACAAGGCAATGTCCTGATCGCGCGAAAGACGGTGATCGCCGTCCTTGACCAGCTGGACCTGCACATCGGCTGAACGCAGCTTTTCGGCGAGGCGCAGCGAGACTTCCCACGGTACGTCCGGATCGCCCTGCCCGTGGATCAGCCGGACCGGGCAATCGATCGCAATCTCCCGGCCCAGCAAGCGGTTGGCCTGCCCGTCTGCCCAGAAGGCCGGATAGGTCGGGGTCGGCTCGGGACCGTAGGCACTGTCCTCGCGCAAAATTTCCCCGGAAGCGAGTTTTGTTTTCTGTTCGTCGTCAAAGCCCCATTCGGTGAAATCCGGTGCCGCCGCGATCCCGACCAGGCTATTGATTTTCAAGGGTATCTCAAGCGCCACCAAGAGCATCAACCACCCGCCCAGCGATGAACCCACGAGTGCCACCGGATGCACACAAAGCGCACTCAACAGGCACACCACGTCCCCCCGCCAGTCGCTCAACGTGCCGTCGCGGAAATGCCCCTCGCTTGCCCCGCAGCCAGGGTAATCAAGCAGCAGACACTCACGCGCCTGGCCCACCGCCCAGTCGAACACCGCCGTGGCCTTGCCGCCCGCCATGTCGCTCATGTAGCCGGGCAGAAACACCAGCGCCGGGCCAAAGCCGGGGGTATAGCGATAGGCCATCCGGCGGCCATCGGGCAGGGTGTGGAACCGGGTCAGCGTCATGGCCGCAGTCCATGCCGTAAGCCTGCGCCTCAGTCACGCTGGAAGATCGCAATCGCGCCATTGCTCCGTCACAAAACCCCGTTAGTCTGGTCGAATAGGCACCTGAGCCCCTCCCCGGCGGGGAGGGGTTGGGGTGGGGGATCGACGCTGGCGTGGAACCCCCATCCCAACCCTTCCCCAGTGGGGAAGGGCTTTAGGGGCTGAATGCAAGACCAGTCCTGGGAGACCCCCGCATGCCGCTTCCCCCGCCCGAACCAGCGCCGATCACGCAGACCAACCGCCGCACTGCGCTGAAGCTGGCGATGCTGGGTTTGGCCGGGGCCGGAGTGCCGGTGCTGGCGCAAGGGCCCAAAGGCTTCACCCACGGCGTCGCCAGCGGCGAACCGAGCCATGACAAGGTTCTGCTGTGGACCCGCTTCGTCACCGATCAGGATGTCCATATCAAATGGGAAGTGTCCGAGGACGAGAGCTTCGCCCGGATCGTCTCGCAAGGCGATGGTCTGGCTTCGCCCGCCAACGATTGCTGCGTCAAGGTCTGGGCCAAGGGCATGTTGCAGGGCCGCTGGTACTATTACCGCTTCGTCGGCCCGGGCGGAGAACGCTCGGTTACCGGACGGACCCGCACCCTGCCTTATGGCCGGGTCAAGCGGTTCCGGATGGCGGTTTTTTCCTGCTCCAACTATGGCTTCGGCCATTTCAATGCCTATGCCCATGCGGTTGAGAGCGGCGAGTTCGATCTGGCAGTGCACCTGGGTGACTACTTCTATGAGTACAAGCGCGGCGACTATCCGAGCGCCAAGCAAGTCCTGGCCGGACGCGAGGCTCCGCTGGATGAGGCGGTGACGCTGGAGGGATATCGCGAACGGTTCCGCACCTATCGCGCCGACCCCGACTTGCAGCGGCTGCACCAGCTGTTGCCGATGGTGTCGGTCTGGGACGACCATGAAACCGCCAACGACACTTGGGCGCACGGGGCCGAAAACCATCAGCCCAACGAGGGCGACTGGGCAGTGCGCAAGGCGGCATCGGAAAAAGCCTATCGCGAGTGGCTGCCGGTGTCGGACGCCTATTACGCGCAGTATGAGATCGGCCAGCTGGCCACGCTGTTCCGTTTGGAAACGCGGCACCTGGCGCGCAACGAGCCGCTCGATCTGCTCTCGGTGTTCAAAGGCGCTGCGCCAGGGCAAGCCGAGGCCGCCTATTCCAAGTTCCGCGACGGAGCCTGGCGCGCGGAAGATCGCACCTTGCTGGGGGCCAAACAGGAGGCCTGGCTGGCAAGCGGGCTGAAAGCATCGAAGCGCGCGGGCAAGCGCTGGCAAGTGTTGGCGCAGCAAGTTGTGATGGGCGAGCTGGCGATGAGCGACAAGCTGGTCACCACCATGCCGGCCGACAGCGCCGACTGGCTCAAGCAGGAACTGCAATCAACTGTCGCGGCCGGGCATGTCGGGGTCCCGATCAATATGGACGCCTGGGACGGCTATCCTGCCGCCCGCCGCCGCCTGCTGGACAGTGCGCTCGCCGCCGATGCCGAACTGTTGGTGCTGACCGGCGATACCCACAACGCCTGGGCCTTTGACCTTGACCACCACGACGAACGCGTGGGCGTCGAAATGGCTGGCCATTCGGTCACTTCGCCGGGCGCGGAAAGCTCGATCCGCTGGCTCAAGCCCGACGAAATGGCCCGCGCCAGCGTCGAGCGCAACCGCCAGCTCAAATGGTGCGACACCTCGCAGCGCGGCTACATGGCGGTCGAGCTGACCCCGGCCAGCGCGACCAGCGAATGGCGCTTTCTGGCCAGCGTGCGGCAGAAGGGGACGGCGTTGGCGGGGGTGAAGCGGATGACCGTGCTGGCGGGGCAAAGGAAGTTTTCGACCTGAGGCGTTGGGTTTGGCGATAGCGGGGAATGGTTCACGCAGAGGCGCGGAGAAGAAAGTGGAGGCGCAGAGGAGTAGCTCTTGCGGCGCAGCCGCCTTCTCCATCCAGCGATGCGTTTGACGCGATGTCGAAATGAGAAACCGCTTCGCGGAATACGCAGCATCTCTGCGCCTCCACTTTCTTCTCCGCGCCTCTGCGTGAACTATTGCAACCCCTCCCCCTAAACCAACGCCAGCGAGTTTTGGACGGAATTGAATTGTTCACCCTTCCCTGCTATCCGCGCCCCACGATGACGCAGCAACAAGCCTTGCAGACTACCACCACCCCGGTTCTCCCGGGGCTGGCCGCCTTCGCCTGAGCGAAAGCGCGCCGCCGCCCGGGTTCGGGTGGTTGGCGTTTCCCTCCCGAACTTGCTGAAACTGAGGCGCCGCCCCTTCCGGTGCGCCTCGGCATGTGCCAAAGCGCCCGGCAACGACGACGAGAGTACAGCATGTCCGACAAGTTCAAGATCAGCCTGCCCGATGGTTCCGTGCGCGAGATGCCCGCCGGTTCCACCCCCGCAGACGTAGCCGCGGCGATCGGCCCGGGGCTGGCCAAGGCGGCCTTGGCCGCGCGGGTCGATGGCGAGCTGGTGGATCTCACTCGTCCGTTTGACGGCGATGCCAGCCTGGCACTGGTGACCAGCCGCGATGAGGCCGATGCGCTGGAGCTGGCGCGGCATGACTTCGCCCACGTGCTAGCCGAGGCGGTGCAGACGCTGTTTCCCGGCACGCAGATCACCTTCGGTCCCGCCACCGACGACGGGTTCTATTACGACGTGATGGCGCCCGAGGGCCGCGAGCCGTTCTCGATGGACGATCTGCCCGCGATCGAAGAGGCGATGCGCGCGATCATCCGCGCCGACAAGCCGCTGCGCCGCGAGGTCTGGAGCCGCGCTGCTCTGATCGACAAGTGGACCAAGGACGGCGAAAGCTTCAAGGCCGAATGGGCGCAGGAATTGCAAGTCGACGAAGATGGGGGCGATGAGCTGACCGTCTATTGGTCGGGCAATGACTGGCTCGACATGTGCCGCGGGCCGCACTTGCCCTCGACCGGCAAGCTCGATCCGGCGGCCTTCAAGCTGATGCGGGTCGCCGGGGCCTATTGGCGCGGCGACCAGAAGAATGCGCAGCTGACGCGGATCTATGGCACCGGCTGGCTGAGCAAGAAGCAGCTCGATGCGCACCTGACCCGGCTGGAAGAGGCCGCCAAGCGCGACCACCGCAAGCTGGGGCAGGAGATGGACCTGTTCCACCTCCAGAGCGAAGCCCACGGATCGGTGTTCTGGCACCCCAAGGGCTACCTGATCTGGCGGACGCTGGAGGCCTATATGCGCCGGCGCCTGGACGGGGCAGGCTATGTCGAGGTCAAGACCCCGCAGGTGATGGACGCCAAGCAGTGGGAGCAGTCGGGCCACTGGGGCAAGTACCGCGAGAACATGTTCGTGATCCCCGACGAGGTGCCGAACACCGAGGATGAAGGTCCGGTGATCAGCGGCGAGGCCGACTGGATGGCGCTCAAGCCGATGAATTGCCCGGCGCACGTGCTGATCTATCGCCAGGGGATCAAGAGCTACCGCGACCTGCCGCTGCGGATGGCCGAATTCGGCTGCTGCCACCGCAACGAGGCGCACGGCGCGCTCCACGGGATCATGCGGGTGCGCCAGTTCACCCAGGACGATGCGCATATCTTCGTGCGCCAGGACCAGCTGGTCGATGAAGTCCGCGCGTTCTGTGACCTGCTCGATCTGGTCTACAAGGATCTGGGTTTCCCCGACTATGCGATCAAGCTGGCGCTGCGGCCCGAGCAGCGGTTCGGCAGCGATGAAATGTGGGACTGGTCCGAAGCGAGCTTACGCGATGCAGTCAAGGCCACGGGCCGCGCGACGGAGCAATTCGGCTGGGAGGAACTGCCCGGCGAAGGTGCGTTCTATGCCCCCAAGCTCGAATTCCACCTGACCGACGCGATCGGGCGGACCTGGCAGTGCGGCACGTTGCAGACCGATACGGTGCTGCCCGAACGGCTCGACGCGAGCTATGTCGGCGAGGATGGCGAGCGCCACCGCCCGGTGATGCTGCACCGCGCGATCCTGGGCACCTTCGAACGCTTCATCGGGATCATGATCGAACACTATGCGGGCAAGCTTCCCGTCTGGCTCGCGCCAGTCCAGGCGGTGGTCGCGACGATCGTTTCGGATGCCGATGACTATGCCGCCGAAGTGACCGCGCAGCTGGCGGCGGCCGGGGTGCGGGTTGAGACTGACGTGCGTAACGAGAAGATCAACTACAAGGTCCGCGACCACAGCCTCAAGAAGGTTCCGCACCTGCTGGTGGTGGGCAAGCGCGAAGCCGAGGAAGGCACCGTCGCGCTGCGCACGCTGGGGGCCGAGCACCAGAAGGTGATGTCGCTGGCTGAGGCGGTTGCGCTCTTGAAGGCTGAGGCAACACCTCCCGATCTGAGGTAAGCACCCACCTCCGTTCGTGTCGAGCGAAGTCGAGACGCGGGGGCACGGCATCTCGACTTCGCTCGATGCGAACGGGGGTTTGGAATGTTGGGGGGATTGACGGAAATCCAGATCGCCGCGGCAGTCGCCGCCGCGTTGGGCGCTGCCTTTGTGCGGGGCCTGGCGGGGTTCGGCATGGCAATCCTGCTGGTGCCGGTGCTGGGCCTGGCGATCCCGCCGCGCGAAGCGGTGGTGGTGGCGAACTGGCTGGGGCTGCTGATCGGGCTGGTCGGCCTGAAAAAGATCCTCCACGCCAGCGAGAAGACCGCGTTCCAGATCTCGGTAGTGGCGGTGCTGGCGACGCCGCTGGGGGTCTGGCTGCTGTCGGTGGCCGATCCGGCCTTGGCGCGGCTGCTGATTGCACTGATCGCGTTCGGATCGTTCCTGCTGGTCTTGCTGCCCAAGAAGCCCGCGCACTATGCCCCCAGCCTGCCCGAAACCGGGGGAACCGGGCTGCTCTCGGGGATCCTGACCGGCTTTGCCGGAATGCCCGGACCGCCGGTAGTGCCCTATTATCTGCGCCGCGAGATCGCGCCCGAACTGGCCCGCGCCTCGATGATGACGATCTTCATGGCCACTTCGCTGGCAGGCGTAGTCTCGGCCTCGGTGCTGGGGGTGGCGACGGTGCGCGAACCGGCCTTTGCCGCAATTCTGTTCCCGGCGGTGCTGTTGGGCAACTGGCTGGGGACCAAGGCGTTTGGCAAGATCAGCGACACCGCCTGGCGCAGTTTTACCGGCGGAGTGCTGGGCTTGGCGGCGATTGCCGCGGTGGTGAAGCTGTTACAGACCTGAAGGCCAGAACGGCCCAGCCAGGATCAGGGCCAAGGCACAGCCAATCACCAGCGAACCGCGCACCAGCTCGGCGGGATCGATCAGCGGACGCGCGATGACATAAGCGATGACTTTGGCCATGGCGCATTGTCGCGCGCGCGGCTTACCAAATGGTAAACTCTTAAGCCCTTCCCCGCTGGGGAAGGGTTGGGATGGGGGTTCCACGCCAGCGCCGAGCCCCCACCCCAACCCCTCCCCGCCGGGGAGGGGCTTTTTAGGCTTCGAACAGTGCGCGCAGGTCTTTCTTGAGGATCTTGCCGTTGGCGTTGCGTGGCAGGGTTTCGGCGTGGAACAGGATCTTCACCGGCACCTTGAACGCTGCGATCCGCGTGCGGCAGAATTGTTGCAGCTCAGCCTCGCTTGCCTCAATCCCGGCGCCAAGGTGGACGACTGCCCCCGGCTCTTCGCCCAGCACCCGGTGGGGGATGCCTATCACCGCGGCGTCGGTCACTGCAGGATGCTCGTAAAGCGCGTTTTCGACTTCGCTTGAATAGATGTTCTCACCGCCGCGGATCAGCATGTCCTTGGCCCGGTCGGCGATGAAGACAAAGCCTTCCTCGTCGATCCGGGCAAGGTCGCCAGTGCGCACCCAGCCGTCCACGAATGTCGCCGCTGTTGCCTCTGGGTTGTTCCAGTAGCCCGCCACAATCATCGGCCCGCGCGCCCACAGTTCGCCCACTTCGCCCGTGGGCAGCACGGTCACCCCGTCCTCGGCGCGGATCTCGATATCGGCGGCGGCGACCGGCGGCCCGGCGCTCGTGGGCCGGTTGATGTAGTCTTCGGAGGAATGGGTAGTGACCGTCGCGGTGGTCTCGGTCATGCCCCAGCCGTTGCCGGGCATCGCGCCGAACGTGTCATAGATCTTTTTGACGAGCTCGGGCGCGGAGGGCGCGCCGCCATAGGCAATGCTTTCGATGCTGGAAAGGTCGTAGTTGACGCGTTCGGGATGCTCGATCAGCTGCCAGGCGATGGTCGGCACCCCGCCGGTTGCGTTGACTTTCTCGCGCTCGATGATGCCGAAGGCCTTCACCGGGTCCCACTTGTACATCAGCACAATAGTATGCCCGCCCGCGACCGCGCCCATCATGGTGGCGCTGCAGGCGGTGGCGTGGAACAGCGGGATGACGGTCAGCAGCACCCGCTTGGCCGGTTCGGGCAGTGGCTCGCCCCGCCGCAGGAACGAACGCGCGGCGACGTAGCCGCTGGACAAGATGTTCGAGAGGAAGTTGCGGTGCGTTCCCAGCGCGCCCTTGGGGTTGCCGGTGGTGCCCGAGGTGTAGAGGATCGTCGCCGGATCGTCGGGATGCAGTTCGACCGCGGGCAGTTCCGCATCGGGCAGACTGGACCAGGCGGGTGAAGCCCCGATCACATCCTCCAGCCGCGTCGCGCCCTGGATCGGCGCATCGAGCCGCGAGGCGATGACATGCTCCAATGCGGGCAGTTCGCCCCGGTGCGGCTGGATTCGCTCCAACCGCTCGGCATCGCAGACCAGCACCTTGGCGCCCGAATTGTTCAGGCCATAGACCAGCTCCGGACTGGTCCACCAGGCGTTGAGCGGCACGCAGATCGCCCCGATCGACACCGCCGCGTAGAACACGACCGGCCATTCGGGCAGGTTGCGCATGGCCAGCGCCACCCGGTCGCCCTTGGCTACGCCCAGACTTTGCAAATGCGCCGCAAAGGCCGCCACCGCGCGGTGCCAGGCGTCATAGGAAACGCGCTCGTCCTCATAGACCAGAAACGTTTGCTGGCCGTGGCTGCGACCCTGCGCAACCAGCGCGGCCAGGCTGGGCAGGGCGTTTTTCCAGACCCGGGTCGGCACTCCGCGAATTTCGACCATCTCGGTTTCGAACGGCATGCCCGGCGCGCAAAGGATCGCCTCGATCTCGCTCAGCGACCGTGCCGGCCAGCCCGCAGGCAGTTCGATTCCCAGTGACAAGTGTCGGTCCTCCCTGACCCCTGTGGTGGGGCCTTGGGCTCAGCCTAACGCAATCTCAGTCCTGCTCAAGCGGCAAGCGCCTGCCATGAACGCACCAGCATGTAGACCGCCACCATCACGATCATCGCCGCGAAGACAGAATTGAGCCGCCCCTTGCTGGCCGAGAGCCGCCGCGACACCGCAGTCCCGCCCAGACTGCCCAGCACGCCCCCGGCGATGAAGGCGGCGGCCAGGCCCCAGTCCAGCATACCCGAAAAGGCATAGTTGAGCGCGGTAGTGAGCCCGAAGGCGGTCACCGCGACCAGCGACGTGCCGATCGCGCGATAGATCGTCATCGAGGTCGAGGCGATCAGCCCCGGCACGATCAGGAAGCCCCCGCCGATCCCGAAAAAGCCCGAGAGTATCCCGGTGCCGAACCCGAAGCTGGCGACCTTGGGGAAATTGTCGCGGTTGCAGACCACGCCCTCGATGCCCTGATCGCCGCGCCCTTTGAACATTACCCCGGCCACCACCAGCATCAACAGCGCAAACAGGAACAGCAGCTTCTGTCCGTCAAAGGCCTTGCCCAGGCTCGACCCGGCGAAGGCCCCGGCCACTCCCGCCAGCGCATAGGTCCCGCCGCAGCGCCAGTTGACGTTGTGGGCGCGGGCGTGGCCCGCCAGCCCTGCCAAGGCATTGACTGCAACGGCGAGCGCGCTGGTGCCGATCGCCACGTGCGGGCTTTTGACCCCGACAACATAGACCATCAGCGGCACCGCCAGGATCGATCCGCCCCCGCCGACCAGCCCCAGGGTAAACCCTACCGCCACGCCCGAAAGCGCCGCGAGCAGGGCTTGTGCGGTGTCGATCACAGCAGGTTCAGCGGCAGCTTGAGGTAACTGACGCCGTTGGCTTCAGGTTCCGGGAAATGCCCGGCGCGGATGTTGACCTGGACCGAAGGCAGGATCAGCTTGGGCATCGCCAGCGTGGCGTCGCGCGCCTCACGCATGGCGACGAAGGCGTCCTCGTCGATCCCGTCATGGATGTGCAGATTTCCCGCGCGCTGCGCGGCAACCGTGCTTTCCCAGACATAGTCCTTGCGGTCCGGGGCGAGGTAATCGTGGCACAGGAACAGCCGCGTCTCATCCGGCAGCGCCAGCAGGCGGCGGATCGAGCGATAGAGCGCGCGCGCATCGCCGCCGGGAAAATCGCAGCGTGCGGTGCCATAGTCCGGCATGAACAGCGTATCGCCGACGAACACCGCATCGCCGATGACATAGGCAAGGCAAGCCGGCGTATGCCCCGGCACATGCAGCACGGTGACTGCCAGCTCGCCCAGATCGAAGCTGTCACCATCGGCGAACAGGCGGTCAAACTGCGAACCGTCCTGCGCGAAGCTGGCGGGCTCGTTGAACACCTTGGCAAAGGTCTGCTGCACCGAGGTGATCGCCGCGCCGATCGCAACTGCGCCGCCCAGCTGCTCCTTCAGATAGGGCGCGGCCGAGAGGTGGTCGGCGTGGGCATGGGTTTCGAGCAGCCAGTCCACGCTCAGCCCTTCGGCGCGGACATAGGCGATCACTGCATCGGCTGACGCGGTTGAGGTGCGGCCCGAAGGCTGGTCGAAATCCAGCACCGAATCGATAATCGCTGCGCGCCGGGTTTCGGGATCGTGGACCACGTGGGTCGCAGTGAAAGTCGGCTCGTCAAAAAAGGTCCTGACTGCCGCCTTCGGGCCGGCGGCGCGGGCCTGTTCAATCTGGGCTATGGCGGCAGCAAGCACGGGGTCGGTCATGGTCTGGGTCCGTCAAGATTGGGTGTCCTGCGTCGCCGCCAGGTGGGGCCAGGGACGACGCAGGACGATAATCAGGTAACCGGGGGGTGGCTACCTGAAAGCGTCAGAGCGGCTTGCCCACGCGGGCACGCAGCCTGTTGTAGGCGGTGATCGCCGGGCAGAACCCGGTGAAGCTGACCAGCACCATGTTGAACCCGGCAAAAGCGGTCAGCCACAGGAAGCCGGGATGAACCCAGTGCGCCAATGCCAGGCTGGCCAGCACGACCAATCCGGCAAAGCGGAAAACGGCGGATTCGAGCATCATCGGGACAGTCTCCTTATATTCCTATTGACTAATATAGATGTTTGCGCATATTAGTCAATAGGAATATACTGTGGTCGATCTGACCGCCGGGAAACGCGATGGAGCACGCAATGATCTTTGGTTTTGGACGCAAACAGCACCGGGAAATGACTCCGCGCCAGCTCGATTCGATGCTGCAGCAAGGCCGCGCAGTGGTGATCGACGTGCGCGAGCCGAACGAATTCGCTGCCGGGCACATCCCCGGCGCGATCAACCTGCCGCTGTCTGGCTTTCGCGCCAGCCAGTTGCCTGACCCTGACGGCAAGCTGCTGGTGTTGAACTGCGCCGCGGGCCGCCGCTCAGCCCTGGCGCTCGACAAGTGCGCTGCAGCCCGCGCCGAGGTTGATACGCATCTTGCTGGAGGGCTTGGGGCCTGGACCGCAGCAGGGCTGGCGATCGAAGTCTGATCGGTCCCCGGTGCCGGCGCCATCCGGGCTGTCTTGCGCAGCGGCCGAAATTCCTTAGGTGAGGAGGAAGCATGAAGCCCACCGATCTGACCAAGCTGAAACGCAACGCCACCAGCATGGCCGCGCGGCTCAAGCTGTTGAGCCACCCCGAGCGGCTGCTGATGCTGTGCCGGATGGATGAGGGTGAAACTTCGGTCACCGAACTGGTTGCGCTGACCGGACTGGCACAATCAGCCGTGTCGCAGCACCTGGCCTTGCTGCGCGACGAAGGCGTGGTCGCCACCCGGAGTGAGGCGCAGACCCGCTATTACTCGCTCAAGGATCCGCAGGTCCGCGCGATCATCCACGCGCTCTGCGATATCTGCGGCGAGACATGCTAGGCCAGCAAGGCCACCGCGCGATAGCCCTCCAGGTCATCCGCCCGGGTTACCGGCACATCACGCTCGGCGCAGAGCAGCAACAAGTGATCGAGCGCACCATCGGCCCCGCCTTGTGCAATCAACAAGGCGCGCGGCTGGCGGCGCAGCACTGCGCGGGTTGCTTCGGCCAGGCCCGGCTTGATCCGGTTGACGTCGGTGATCGCATGGTCGGCCATCATCCGCGCCACCAGCCGCTGGCAAGCTGCGTGGCGCAAGGCGCGCGCTGCATCGCTCCACATGGCGGGCAGGCAACGAGGAAGCTCGCGGACCTGCGCGTCGATCTGATCGACAAAGGCCCGGCTGAGATCGTGCGGGGCCAGCTCGGTCAGCATCCGGCAGGCATGGAACTGTCCCGGTGCCAGCTCGGGCACGATCGCCGAGCGGCTGACCAGCCCCGAGACGATCCCGTTGAGAATGCCTGAGGGGATCAGATAATCCTCGCCGGTCGCGGCCAGCTCGGCTTGCCCGCCGGGGTCGGCGACCACCACCAGGTAGGGTTCCACTCCCAACCGCGGCAAGTCGGCCGATCCGCGCAATTCGCGCGAAATGGTGCCCTTGCCGGTCCAGCCGTCGATGAACACCACATCGCCCGGCGCATGCCGCGCCAGGACATGGTCCAGCGCCGCCGGATCGATCCCGCGATCGCGCACGATGCTGACCGAAAAATGCTGCGCCGCTTTGCCCAGCCGCCCCAGTTCGCGCAGCAGCAGCACCCCGATCGGGGTTCCGGCCCGCGCGAACGAGACCAGCGCAAGCCCGGCCTCGGAAGCAGGCCGCTCAGCCAGCGCCGCCGCGAGCGACTTGATATCGCCCGCGAGCCGCGCCCCGTTGCATTCCAAGGCGGCCTGGAAGGCGGCAAGGTAAGCCGCGCTGGGCGGCGCTTCGGCCGAAAGCACTTCGGAATAGTGCCGCTTGCCGCTGCGCAGCAAGGCTTCCTTCTCAGCCACCGACATCAGCGGCAGATCAAGCGGGGTCAGCAGGAAGCTGACATCGACGGGATCGTAGCTGCCCGAGAATGTGGTCAAGGCAGCAAGTCCCGAAAGGCGTGGCCCGCGAGCTGCGAGTGGCCCGGGATCATCGCGAAATCGCACAGCGCCAGGAACGGAGCGTCGGTCACGCTGTCGCCAAGGCCGATGACTGGCAGGCCGGGGTGCTGCGTGCGCAGTTCGCCCAGCAGGTGTTCCACCGCTTGCCGTTTGCCCAGATGCGGTGGCAGGTAGGCGACATTGTTGCCGTTGACGTGGACCGTCCAACCTGACGGGACCGAGCCTGCGACTTCTTGTGCCAAGCCATGCAATTCGTCCTCGCGGGCCGGATCGTTGTGCTTGGCGACGACATAGAGCGGGGTGCCAGCTTCCTCAAGAATGCGCACCCGCACATCGGCACCTTGAGAGCCTGCCAGTGACGAAAAGCATCCGGCGATCGATGCCAGCCCGCCGCGTTCGGCTTCAGCCCCGGCGGCGATCCGCGCCTGCCATTCCTCGCAAGGCTGCGCACCCTGGCGCAGCACCACCCCGCCGTGTGCCGCGACGCCGTAGTCGAACTGCAGATCGACCCGCCCCAGCGCATCCAGACTGCGCCCGGTGACCGGAACCAGCAAGGTGCCGCGCCGCAACCATTCGATCCAGGCCAGCTGGCGCGGGGTGGCGAAGCTGGAGGGTCGCCCTTCGCGATCGAAGGCCATTGGCACCAGATCGGCTTCGGGCACATCGGGCGGGCACTTGCGGCGGGTCTGGAACAGGGTGTCGTCAAGATCGACCAGGGCAATTGCGGAGATCATCTGAGCTGGGGCTCCGGCAGCGCAAAATTGATCGCATGATCGCCGGGGCGGACCAGCGCCGGATCGAGCGAGCCTGCCGGAGTCTCATGGCAGACAATCCGTCGCCGCGCCGCCGTGCGCGCGGTGTTGTAAAGGAAATTGGGGACCCCGGTGTGATAATTGTCGGCCAGCCGCAGCACCGAACAGATCGCCGCACCAACCCGTGCCGGGCTGCGCGTGGTGGCCTGGACCAGCACGTCGTGGCCGTCCGCCTCAAGCGCTTCGGCCAGCCGGAACGCGGGGTAATGCAGCTCGCCGGTGCCCACCACCAGCAGCGGGTTGTCGTGAACTGGCGGCAGGGCCTCGCACAGCGCGGCATGGCTGGGCGGCAAGGCGAGAGTGCCCAGGCGGCCGTAGTTGGCCTTCTGCTCAAGCGTTCCGAGCCGCCCGGTGCAGGGTTCGACCGCCGCGTTTTCCGACCCTTCGCCCTGCCAGGCGAGCGTGCCCGCCAACAGCGAATGGACCCGCGCCGGGGCCGGCATCGCGGCCAGAAAGCCGTCTCCGCCGGTCCAGTCGGTCAGTACCGCCACTTCGATCTGTTCGAGCTTTGGCAGATGCGGCGCGAGCCGGGCGGCGAGGTTGGCGAAAGTGTTGCCGGTGGTGACCTCGTCATCGACCAGCACCAGCGTACGCACCTGCTCCAGCCCGTGCGGCCACTGCGCGCAATTCGGCGCATAGATCAAATGCGAGCTGGCATGGCTGTGCGGCTCTTCGAAGCGGACCAGCGGCTCGCGCCCGATCAACTGGCGGGTCGAATGGAGATAGAGCGCGTCGCTGCGGCCCGCGCTTGCCACCCAGGCGGCGTGGACCGATTGGCCCAGCGCGATCGCGGTTTCGGCCATGCCGACGAACAGCACCGGGCCGGGCTGATCGTGCGGCACCTGCCGCGCGAGGGCATCGCTGGCGGCGCGCATTTCGGAGGGACGCGCCGGGATATGACGGCCCAGCACCCGCGAGACGATCAGAAACCCGCGCCGCCGGTTCTCGCGCGCGGCGAAGGCGCAAAGCCGGTCGAGCGGCCAGTCACCCTCGCGCCACTGCAAGTGCAGCCTGCCGTTGGGCAGCATGACTGCCCGGCTGCGCGCACCGGCACCGGAACTGAAATCAAACGCGGAGGCGTTTTCCAACTTTGGCTCCTGGTGGGGGAAAGGGAGGGCGTGGTTAACGCCGCGCAGCTTAACCGAAAATTGCGCGAATCAGAACCCGATCTTGAGGCAGGTCGCAAACAGGCGGGCTTCCTTGGCAATATCGGCGCGCGAGCGGCTTTGCCCCGGGTGCGCAACCCGCGGGGCGATGCCTGCCGCATCAAGGAAAGCGCGGGCTACCAGGCCTTTGACCCCGAAATTGATATTCTCCGAAGCTGAACCCGAATTGCGGACCTGGTCGTGCGCCAACCCGGCACGCACCACGCCGATCACCAGCCCGGTCGAATCGAGGATCGGCCCGCCTGACGACCCACTGGCGGTAGGCGCGGTATATTGCATAACTGCGGCATTGTTGCCGAACCCGCACAGGCCCGAGACATTGCCCGCAGTCACTTGCGGACCCTGCCCCAGCAGGTTTTGCAGCGGGAAGCCGACCAGCACCACATCTTCGCCCAGGTGCAGTTCTATCCCGTCGCGGAAAGTCGCCAGCTGCTCGAACGCGGTATCGCATTCGACCAGCGCGAGGTCGTTGTAAGGGTCGGAGAAGACCACCCGCCCGGGGCTGGAACGGCGTTCGTTGGTCACTTCGATCTTCTGCGCGTCTTCGATCACGTGGTGGTTGGTCAGCACATGGTTGGGCGCGATCACGAAGCCGCTGCCCGAAGCGGTGGAACCGGGCGTGGGGCGCGGGCCACTGCGGCCGGGGCCGGGACCGTCGTCATAGCCGCCGCCACCCGAACGCGGCGGATCGGGCAGGCCGTGGTTGCTGTCGAGATGCTGGCCGGTCCTTGATCCGATCACCCCCAGCCCCCCGGTAAAGCCCTGGCCGTTGGCCATCAGCCGCCAGCCGCCGTCGTGGCGATAGGCATCGACCAGATGCAGCGTGGCATTGCCGCAATTGGCGAGATCAATCCGGAATGCATAAGGATCGGCAGGGGTATCGCCCTTCGCTTCGATCCATGCCAGGTCCATGAAGGCCGCGCCGGTGCCCGGTCCGCCCGCAACGTAAGCGATGGCCTGAACCCGGGTGACTTCCGGCGGCAACCGATCGAGCGCGAAATCGGTGGTGAAACCGGCATCGAACTTGACGTAAGCGTGCGAATCCTTGCCCGGCCCCAGCGCATAGGCCGGTTCCACGTTGCTGGCCTTTTCGCCGTTCAGGAACAGCACCACCAACGAAAAGCGCGCGGCGAGCAGCCCGGCGTTCCCGCATTCGAGCGAGAAGCGCAGCTGGCTGCCCGCCAGCTTGATGCGCTGGCCGGGGACAAGCTGGGTCATTGGCGGGGCCAGCTCAGAGCTTGACCCCCATCGACCCGGCCAGAGCCCCCAGCCCGCCTGCGAAACCTTCGCCGCGGGCCTTGAACTTGAACCCGCCGGCTTCATTGGGGTCGCGGTAAAGCTCGCCAAAGATCATCGCGGTTTCGACCGAGGCGTCTTCGGAGAGGTCATAGCGGGCGATTTCCGAGCTATCGCGTTCATCGACCACACGGATGAAAGCGCGCTGGACCATGCCGAAGTTCTGGCGGCGCTGGTCGGCCTCGTGGATCGTGACGGTAAAGGCGATCCGCTCGACATCGCCGGGCAGCTGGCCCAGTGAAACCGCAATCACTTCATCGTCACCTTCGCCTTCGCCGGTCAGGTTGTCGCCCTTGTGGACCACCGAGCCATCGGCCGATCGCGGCTGGTTGTAGAAGATGAAGTCCGCATCGCTGCGCACTTTGCCGCCCGCACCCAGCAGGAAGGCCGAAGCATCAAGATCGAAAGCCGCGCCGTCGGTAACCCGCGTGTCCCAGCCCAGCCCGACGCGGATCGCGCTGAGCCCCGGGGCCTGCTTGGTCAGGCTGACGTTGCCGCCCTTGGTAAGCGAAACTGCCATTACTTTCCTCCTTGAGGCGCGGGGCCGATCAGCCGATGTTCACGCCGAAATGTTTTGCCATCGGGCCAAGCCCGCCGGCAAATCCCTGCCCGACCGCGCGGAACTTCCATTCCTCGCCGTGGCGATAGACCTCGCCGAAGATCATCGCGGTCTCGGTCGAGCTGTCTTCGGTCAGGTCATAGCGAGTGATCTCATTGCCGTTCGAGCTGTCAACGATCCGCACGAAAGCGTTGCTGACCGAGCCGAAGTTCTGACGGCGCGCATCGGCATCGTGGATCGTTACCGCAACTGAGATCTTGGCGACATCGGCAGGGACCCGCGAAAGATCGACCTTGACCGCTTCGTCATCACCGTCGCCCTCGCCGGTCAGGTTGTCACCGGTATGCTCGACCGAGCCATCGGCCGACTTGAGGTTGTTGTAGAAAATGAAGTCCCCGTCCGAACGGACCTTGCCATCGGCGTTGAGCAGAAAGCACGAGGCATCGAGATCGAAGGCTGCGCCGTCGGTCGAACGTACGTCCCAGCCGAGCCCGATCAGGATATTCGACAGCCCGGGCGCTTCCTTGGAAAGGCTGACGTTACCGCCCTTGGAAAGACTGACACTCATCGTTTCACTCCATCGATGGATGGCCCGGATCGCCGATCCGGGCCGGTTGTCGTTTTGGTCACTTGTCGGCTGCAGCCTCGGCCCGGTTGTGGCGAACCGAGGAATAGAACGCCAGCCCGATCAGCGTAGCACCGATCAGCCCGGTCACCGTTTCAGGGATATGCATGCCGGGAATTACGCTGGTGAGCATGATCGCTGCCAGGGCGATGATCGCCCAGAACGCGCCGTGTTCCAGGTAAAGGTATTCGGCCAGCGTGCCCTTTTCGACCAGCATGACCGTCATCGACCGCACGAACATCGCCCCGATCCCCAAGCCCAGCGCGATGATGATCAGGTTGTTCGACAGCGCGAAGGCCCCGATCACGCCGTCAAAGCTGAACGAGGCGTCGAGCACTTCGAGGTAGAGGAAGGCGCCAAGCCCGGCCTTCTGCACGCCATCGGCGGTTTCGGGCGCCTCAAGCGCGTTGCCGATCCATTCAACCGCGAAGAAGGTCGCGATCCCCATCAGCCCCGCAACCAGGAACGTCTGCCCTTCGGCAGGATCGGCGACCTGGTTCGAGATCAGATAGAGCAGCACGATGGTCAGGATGATCTCGAACGCCTCAAGATCGGCAAATTTCTTGAGCGGACGCTCGATCGTGCCAATCCAGTCATGCTCCTTGTCCGCATCGAAGAAGAACTTGAGCCCGACCAGCAGCAGGAACGCCCCGCCAAAACCCATGATCCCGGCCTGCGATGCCTTGATGATCTCTTCGTATCGCTTGGGATCGTCCAGCGCGAGCTTGATCGCCTCGATCGGACCTATCGAGGCGGCAACCACCACAATCAGCAGCGGGAAGACGATCCGCATCCCGAACACCGCGATCGCGATCCCCCAGGTCAGGAAGCGCCGCTGCCAGACCGGGTCCATGTCCTTGAGCACCGTGGCGTTGACCACCGCGTTGTCGAACGAAAGCGACACTTCGAGCACGCCGAGCACCAAGCAGATCCACAAGGTGGCCAGTGCCACGCTTAGCCCGCCCATCACGTAGCCGTAATAGGCACCCAGCCCAAGGCAGGCCGCCGTAAACAGCAGGCTGCCGGTAAAATACTTCATCATACTTTTGTTCCCCCCAATGGCAGCCAGTCATGCATGCCAATCAATCCTTGCTGCCCGCGGTCCAGCGCAGGCCGAAGCCCAGCCGCTGGTCGTATTCGCTGTGGTCGCGGAAATACTCAACCAAGCGGGTCACTTTGATCTGCCCGCCTTCGTTCTCGAGCACCGCGATTCCGCAAAAGCCGCGATCGTTGCGGCCTTCGGTCATCCGCACTTCGATCGGCGGCTGATCGGGTGCGGTAATCGTTACCACCCCGTCGGTCGAGGACCAGTTGGGCGCGCCTTCATAGATATAGGCGAAAATCGCGATCCGGCGGAACGCGGGCCACTGTCCGCCGTTGATCCGCATCGTCTCACCGCCGGCGACATCGCCGGTCCGGTCATCGCCCGACAGTGCGACGAAGGGCAAGTCATGGAAACTGCCAAACCGGCGGCCCAGCGCCTGGACCACGGTCATCTGCCCATCGGCCAGTTCGATCAGGCAGCCGAGGTCCAGGTCGATCGCGTTACCGCCGCCGAAGAAGCCCTTCTTGCCGCGGTTCCAGTTGAGGTTGACCTGAATTTCGCCAAATGAAGACCCGCGCTTTTCAAGACTGATCGAGGGCCGGCCCTTGTCGAGCGAGATCTTCGACAGGCTGATCGGGGCAGCCGGAGCCGCAGGTGGCGGGGCCGGTGGCGGAGGCGGTGGCGGCGGGGGAGCCGGAGCAGGCTCATCCGCGACATCGATCCCGAACGAGCGCGCGAGCGGCCCCAACCCGCCGTTGAAGCCTTGCCCAACCGCGCGGATTTTCCAGCCATTCCGCCGGTAAAGCTCGGCCACCATCAAGGCGGCTTCGGTTGCGCTGCCCAGCGCCGGGGCATAGTCGATAATTGCTGCGCCGCCCTGGCTGACAGTCAGCTTGAGCCCGTCGTGCCGGGCCAGGGTCGATCCGCCTGCACTGGTATCGACAGTGACGCAGAACACCACTTTGTCGATCTCATCGGGGATCGCCGCCAGATCGACATCGAACCGCAAATTGGTGCTGCTGTTGCCCGCGACCTTGACCGCACCATTGGCGCCGCTTGGCTGGTTGTAGAACACCATATCGGCGTCGGTGCGGACCTTGCCAGAGGCACCCAACAGGTAGGCCGAAGCATCGAGCCCGGCGCTGCCGGCCAGCGGCCAATCAATCGCCACGCTGATCGCTCCGCCGTCGAGCTGGGTATTACCCCCAGTTTGGAGACTATGCATCGATCGGTGGATCAGAGCGTGCGGACGATGGCGGGCATCATGTCATGGAAAGTCCGGCCTGAAGTGATCGCACCGACCGCGGTCATGGTCCAGCCGCTGCCGCTGCGGGTCAGCTTGGCCATGATCTGCGCGGTGTGCGAACCGCTTCCGGTCAGGTCATAGCGGGCCATCTCCTGACCCGTGGTGGCATCGACCAGGCGGCAGAAGGCATTTTCGATCCGGTCAAAGGTATCACCCTGGAACGAATTGACGGTGAAGACCATGGTCTGGACTTCGGCCGGCACGCGCGGCAGATCGACGATAATCTGTTCGTCGTCACCATCGCCATCGCCGGTGCGGTTGTCGCCGGTGTGAACGATGCTGCCGTCTTCGCTGCGCAGCTGGCCAAACCAGATTGCTTCGAGCGGCTGCCCTTGCGCGTTGAACAGCAGGCACGAAGCATCGAGATCGATCTCGTCAGCGCCGCCCAGCAGCGATCCGAAAAAGCCCTTCTTCTGCTTGACGTCCCAGCCCAATCCCATGATCACCTTGGTCAACGCATCGCCGTTGTTCTTCGCCAGCGAAACGCTTTGTCCTTTAGCCAAGCTTACCATGTTGTCCTCTCCCGGGCGGATGTTAACGCGGGCCATCCTGCAAGATCACCTAGGGACCCGCAAGCTGCAATTTGTTTAGATGAGGGGATTGGCAACAGCCAAATTTGGGGTTCAGCCGAACGGATCCTCAACCTTGCCGTAACGGCGCGAAACGAAATCGGCGTTGTTGGCGAAAGCATCAAGTTCACTCTGCGCCAGATCGCGCGACATCGCTTCTACCCGGGCGCGCATCTTGCCCAGCGCCTCTTCCAGCACAAAGCTGGCCGAGCGTCCGGTCTTCTTGAAGATTTCCTTGCGGTGTTCGGCCGGCACATCGATGTAGCTGCGCAGCAGCTTGGGCAAATGCTCGTCGCGCAGCTGCACCAGTTCGCCCAGCACGATCCGGTCGAACGCCGACTGGTCGGCCTGGGCCATCAGCCGCGAGATCATGTCGGCAATCGACTTGGCCTCCTGGCGGGCCTTTTCGGGCAGGCGCTGGTCATCGAAATCGACCCGCGGCGCGGGCGGCGGCGCAGGCGGCGTCGCGGGCGGTGCGGCCTCGGGGCTGGAGCCCAGGAACTTGCGAAACCAGTCGATCATCTTTGCGCGCTTTGGCGAATCCTTTGAATGCCTTCAAGTGTTAGCATTAGCGCGCAGCTCTTGCACTGCCCCTAATCACGCGACTGGCTGTGGGCGATCGAATGGGCTGCGCTGACCAGCCGTTCGCGTTCGCTGTCAAGCGCGCCCAGTGCGTGCCGGATATTGGCCAGCGCCCGCCCGACCTGATCGAGCGCACGGCCATCCTGGCTGGCCATTTCGGGATCGATCAGGTTGCGGTGGACCTCGCCGGTGGCCTCGGCCACGCCTTCCATCGTCGCGGCCAGGCGCGCCAGTTCGGCTTCGGTCCGGCGCAAGTCGCGGTCGGCCCGGTCAATTGCGCGATCCGCGCTTTCGGCTGAGCGCGCGGTGCGGATCGCGTGGTCGATTGCCGCGACCAAGGCCTGGCTGTTCTCCCCCAGCGCGGTCAGCGCCAGCCGCGCCTGGTGGCCCAGCGCCAGTTCGGTCGAAAGCGCGGCCTGCCGCCCGATCAGCGCGGGCAGCACTTCCCCGCGCAAGGCCTGGGCGCGGTGCGGATCGGCAAGGGCCAGCACCGCCTCGACCCGAGCGGCGGCCTGGCCCAGCCAGATTCGCGCACGCTCGATCGCGGTACAAGCCTCGGCCAGCATCGCCTTGCCGTGATCGAGTGCGACCAGTTGGCGCAACATGGCATCGCGGCTCGCGGCCAGCTCGGCCACGGTCGCAACGTACTGCTGACGCGCGCTCAGTCGCTGCGTTTCCGGATCCGGCCCGCGCCTGGCGAACAGCCGCCGCCAGCCGCCAGGCCTTGTTGCCGCCGCGCTCCCGGCCAGGGCATCGCTCAACCGCTGCAACTCACCCAGCCGCGCCGCAACTTCGGCCTGGACCGCCCGGTCCTCGCCCAGCACTGCCAGCCGGTTGACCGCCGCCGCCAACCGCGCCGAAGCCAGCGTCGCAGCCTGCTCCAGCCGGTCGCGACTGGCCAGGAATGTCGGGCTCAGCGGCGGTGCCTCGAGCAGATCGCGCAGCAGGCGTTCAAGTTCGCTATCGGCCATGATCAGCATTTGGGCATTTTGGACCAAAACGGCAAGCAGTGTCCCGTTGGCTTACTGCGCCGGGGCCGGGCAATACTGGCGCAAGTAGTCGCCGTGGGCGGGCATGTGCTGGACGACGTAGCGGATCGATTGCTCGATCCCGTCAAGCTCGCGCCCGGTGTCCGGCTCCTTGAGTGTGCCGACCATCGCATTGTGGCCCTGCATGCTGATCCCCTGCCCCATCATCACCGCCGCCCAGCTGGTTTCGGTGAACAGCTCGTCATCCTCGCGGAAGATCTGGCCGTTGCGGCGGAACAGTTCGACCTTTTCGGTCAGGCTGTCAGGCACCGCCATGGTTCGGCAATGGTTCCAGAAGGCCGAGTCATCGCGGCTGGTGGTGTTGTAGTGCAGGATCAGGAAATCGCGGATCCGGGCATATTCCTTGCCGGTCAGGCGGTTGAAGGCGTCCTCCTGCGCCTGGGTGATCCCGTCGAGCGAAAGCAGCGCAATCAGCTTGTTGATCCCGGTGTAGATCAGGTGGATCGAGGTCGATTCAAGCGGCTCCATGAAGCCCGAGGCCAGCCCCAGCGCGACCACGTTCTTGTTCCAGAACTTCTTGCGCCGCCCGGTGGTGAAGCGCAGGAAATTGGGATCGGCCCCCGGCTTTCCGGCGATGTTCCCCACCAGAATATCGTGCGCCTCGTCATCGCCCATGAAGCTGCTGCAATAGACATGCCCGTTGCCGTTGCGGTGCTGCAACGGCACCTGCCATTGCCACCCGGCGCTGTGCGCGGTGGCACGCGTATAGGGCAGCGGCCCGCTGCCATCCTCGCGCAGGCAGGGCAGCGCCACGGCGCGGTCGCAGGGCAGGTAATTGCTCCAGTCCTCGTACCCGGTCCCCAGCGCCTGTTCGATCAGCAGCCCGCGAAAGCCGCTGCAATCGATGAACAGATCGCCTTCAATCCGGGTTCCGTCTTCCAGTTCGACCGCTTCGACAAAGCCGCTGTCCCCGGCAATCGCGACATTGCGGACCTTGCCCTCACGCCGCACCACGCCGCGCTTTTCGGCATAGCCGCGCAGGAACCGGGCATAGCGTCCGGCGTCGATGTGGTAGGCATAGTTGACCGGCGGCAAGTCTTCGCGGGTATAGTCTTCGGTGCGGGCAAAGCGGCCGAAATGCGCGGCCATGGTTTCCAGATTGAAGACCTGGATCGGGCGCGGATCGCCGCTTTGGCGGTACTTTTGCCAGACATGGTGGAACGAGATTCCGCCCATCTGATAGCCATAATTGCCGAAGGGGTGGATATAGCTGTCCCCCTGCTTGCCCCAGTTGACGAACTGGATGCCCAGCTTGAAGCTGCCCTGAGCCGCGGCCAGCATTTCGCGCTCGTCCACTTCGAGCAGGCGGTTGAAATCGAGGAACGGCGGGATCGTTGCCTCGCCCACACCGACCGTGCCGATATCTTCGGATTCGACCAGGGTGATCGCCACATCGCGCCCGGCCCTGACCCGCGACAACGCTGCCGCGGCCATCCAGCCTGCGGTCCCGCCACCCACAATCACGATTTTTTCGATCGGCATGCCGCCCTGCTCCCTTTATCCCGGCGTGGCATTATAACGCGCGCGGTGCAATTGTGAACGTTCATTTTCCCCCTTGTGAACGCTCACAATTGAATCTATGCCTCTTCGCGACGGTAAAAACACGCCTCGCGAAGATTCGCGGGTAGGGGAGGACAGGAATGGCTCGCAACAGGCTTTTTAGCGCAATGAATCTCCGCCGCATGACGGCGCTGACTTCGGCCTCGACGATTGCGCTGTGCGCGATTGCGGCCCAGCCGGCCATGGCGCAGGACGCAGCCGATCCCCAGGCAGCCGCCGAGGCCCCTGCCGAAGAACCCGAAATCACCGTCACCGGCTTCCGCCAGGCGCTGGGGAACGCACAAGGCATCAAGCGCCGGTCCGATACCTTTGTCGATGTGATCACCGCCGAAGACATCGGCGCCCTGCCCGACCGTTCGGTGGCAGAAGCGCTGCAGCGCGTGCCGGGGATCAACATCTCGCGCTTCGAGCAGCGCAACGACCCCGATCGCTTCTCGGTCGAAGGTTCGGGCGTGATCATCCGCGGCCTGCCCTATGTCCGCTCGGAACTGAACGGCCGCGATATCTTCTCGGCCAATGGCGGACGCGAACTGTCGTTCAACGACGTTTCGCCCGAACTGCTGGGCCGGGTCGAAGTGTTCAAGAACAGCACCGCAGACATGATCGACGGCGGGATTTCGGGCACGGTCAACCTCGTCACCCGCAAGCCGCTCAACAAGCCGGGCCTGAACATTGCCGGCACGCTAGAGGCCAATTATGGCGACATGGCCAAGAAATGGTCGCCGGGCTTCTCGATCCTCGCGTCGAACACGTTTGAATCCAACATCGGCACTTTCGGCATCCAATTGGCTTATGCCCAGTCGGAACTGGTGACCAAGACCGACGCTTCGCAGATTACCGATCCGTGCTATCGCGATGCCGCACTGACCGGGCCGTGCCTGCGCGTGCGCCCTGTTGGTTCGGGCGGATTTAGCGGATCGCAGAATTTCAATGCGAGCAATTTTCCGCCAGCAAACTCTGTGTTCGTGCCGAAGGGCGCTGGGGTGCGCACCACCGATTTGACACGCGAACGCAGCGCGTTTTCGGCGGTCGGTCAGTGGGAAAGCAATGATGGCCGCGCGCAACTCACGCTGGAGTATCTGCGGGCTGAAACCAATGCGACGCTAAACGAATTTGCGGTGTTGGCGCTGGTCAACGACGATGGCCTGTTCCCCGTGACGGCACCAGGCACGACGCCCGAGTTCAGGGGCAACCAATGGGTCGCGGGTACGCTGACGCAGGTCCAGCCGTTCACCGGCGGGCGCGGCATCCCGACCGAACTGTTGCGCTTCCAGCGCGAAGACACGGCGATGACCGAGGATTTTTCCGCACATGTGAAGCTGAACCCTACGGATCGGCTGCGCATGAACTTTGAGTTCCAGCATATCAAGTCGGACCGCACCGAGGATGGTTTCATTTCGGCCATGCAGACCTATACCGACGTCCGCATTGACAATCGGGGTTCGACGCCGCTGGTGGAGTTTCTGCAGCCCGGTTCGACTACGTCACCATCGAGCTATTTCAACGATCCGTCGCGGACCATGTACTGGTTCCTGCTCGACAACCAGGTCAAGAATGACGGCGGCCTGACGAGCGTGCGCTTTGACGCCGAATATGACGTCAGCGACGACGGTTTTTTCAAGAAGGCACGTTTCGGCGGGCGTTGGGGTGATCGCAACCGCGTGACGCGCAGCGCCAATTTCTCGAACTGGGGGAATCTGGGGGCGCCGTGGACCGGGCGCGGCGGCAACTGGAACTGCGGTGATTTCCAAGCCTTTGGCTGCGGCGGCGCCTATGTCCGCGACTTCCCTGGTTCGGCCAATCTGCGCAGTCCTTTTGGTGACAACTTCCAGCGCGGCAACGCGCCGGTGCCGTTTGGCGACGGTTCGGCCTTCTTCTTTGGCGGCGACAATATGCTCGCCGACTATCTCAGTGGTGCGATCAGGCCGCAGGCCAGTGCGATCACCAACTTTACGCTGACGCCGAATGCCTGGTTCCCGATCTCGGCGCGTTCAAATGCGCTGCCCGGCGGCCCGTGGACAGCCGGCGAAATTTCGGACGTCAGTGAAGAGACTTTCGCCGCCTATGCCCGCGTCGACTTTGGCGCCGATATGGGCGACAAGATCAAGCTGACTGGCAATTTCGGCCTGCGTTATGTCAGCACCGCAGTTCAGAGTGGCGGGTCGTTCAGCTTGCCTTCGCCAAAGATCTTTGATGACAATGGCAATCGTGACGGCGTGGTGCAGCTTGCTGAGGTGCAAGGGTCCTGCGCTTTCATTTTGCAGAACAATATTACGCCGGTTCCGGGCTATTGCGGCCTCTCGCCCGCTCGCCAGGCCGACTTCGCAAGTCTGTTCACGGGTGAGGTCATTCCCGATCCTTTGAACATCCGTTTCTCGAACTGGCTACCCAGCTTCAATGCCCGGCTCGATTTCGGCAACGGCATGCTGGTCCGCGCTGCAATCTCCAAGGGGATCTCCAGACCTGACCTCTCAGCCTTTGCGTCTGGCGGCGGCGCTTTTGACAACACCAACAATCTGCGTGCGGGAGGGATACTTTCCACTGGCCCATTGATTGGGATCGGTACCGGGAATCGCTTCCTGCGCCCGGTGGAATCGTGGAACTTTGACCTTTCTTTCGAATGGTACTGGGCCGATGTTGGCTCGCTGTCTGTTGCCGGTTTCGTCAAGGACATGAAGAGTATCATCAATAGCGGTGCGATCGTTCGTCAATTCGGCACACCTGCGGGCGTCAACACCGACGTGCTTTTCAACACGCCAGTCAACAGTGACGGCGGCACACTGAAGGGCGTCGAAGTTTCATACCAACAGGCCTACACCTTCTTGCCGGGCCTGCTGAGCGGTTTGGGCTCGCAGTTGACCTATACCTATGTCGATGCGGGTGATTTCAACAATTCCACCCTTGGTTCCGAGCAAAGCCCGCTTGCGGGTGGTTTGCCGCTGGCCGGCGTCTCCAAGCACACGCTCAACGCGACCGTATTCTATGAAAAGGGACCCTTCGCGGCGCGTCTGGCCTATAACTGGCGCTCGGACTTCCTGCAGACCCCGCGCGACGTGATCTTCCCGTTCTCGCCGATCTATGGTGAGAGCACCGGGCAGCTTGACGGCTCGATCTTCTTCACGGTGAACGAGCATATCAAGCTGGGCGTCCAGGGGGTCAACCTGCTCGACGAAGTGACCCGCACCAGCCAGGTGATCGACTTTGCCGGAACCCGGGCAACCCGCTCGTCCTTCCGCAACGATCGCCGCTTCACGTTCCTGGCGCGCTTCGACTTCTAAGCCGGGTTGGGACGGTATAAGGAAATGGCGGGCCCCAGTCGTGCGACCGGGGCCCGCTTTCTTGTTGGAGGGAGAAAAATGCGGCTGATAACCGGTGCTCTGATCCTGGCAGGATCGCTGTTGACTGTAACGCAGGCATGGGCAGGCGAAGCCACGCCCGATCCGGCCGGCTGGCAGCTGGTCTGGTCCGATGAGTTCGACGGCACCAAGCTCGACAAGGCCAAATGGAAGCCCGAGAAATCGTGCTGGGGCGGCGGCAACGACGAACGCCAGTGCTATACCGCACGGCCCAAGAATATCGTGGTTGAGGGCGGCATGCTGAAGCTGAAGGCCTTCCGTGAGGACTTCACCGGCCCCGATCGTCCGCCCGAAATTGCTTCGATGCCCAACCCCAACCGGACCCAGCCGTTCACCTCTGGCAAGATCCGCACCCGCGACATCGCCAGCTGGCGCTATGGCAAGATCGAGTTTCGCGCGCGGGTACCCAAAGGGCAAGGCGCCTGGCCCGCGGTGTGGATGATGCCGGCCGAGGATCACTATGGCCCCTGGCCGCTATCGGGCGAGATCGACATTCTGGAATCGGTCAACCAGGGCGCGCTGTGCCCCGGCTGCAAGGGCGGCGTTGGGGAGAACCGGTCGATCAGCGCGCTCCACTTTGGCGACAAGCCGCCCCGCAACCAGCACATCGAAATGCGCGTGGCTCCGGCCAATCTGGCGCTGGTTTCGGACGATTTCCACGTCTGGACACTCGAATGGGGCCAGGGGCTGATGCGCTTCTACCTCGACGGCAAGCTCTATTGGCAGGTTACCGCCAGTCAGTGGCGGACCGGCTCGTCCAAGGCCAAGGGCAATCCGCTTGCGCCTTTCGACCGGCACTTCTACCTGATGGCCAATCTGGCGATCGGGGGCAGGCTGGCCGAAGAGAACAATTCTGGCGGGATCGATCTCAATGCAATACCGGCTGAATTCGCGATCGACTGGATCAGGGTCTATCAATGCGGGCCGGACCGGGAAACTGGCCTGGCCTGCATGAAAGACGGCAAAGGGGGAAATTGAGTCATGGTGCGCCGCCGCCAGGCTGTAACGATCAAGCACGTGGCCGCCGATGCCGGCGTCTCGCTGCAGACCGTCAGCCGGGTCATCAACAACGAGCCCAATGTCCGCCCCGAAATGAAGGAGCGGGTCCAGGCCTCGATCGACAAACTGGGCTATGTCCCGTCGATCGCGGCGCAGCGCATGAGCGGTTCGCGGTCATACCTGATCCTGGCGATCAACGACCGTGACCGGACCATTGCCGACTGGACAGCGCGGCTGGGGACTGACTGGGTCGATCAGATGCTGCTCGGCGGCATGCTCAAATGCGCCGAGCACGGCTACCGGATGATCTTTGAACTGGTCGATACCCACAGCGACCACGTCGAGCGCGAATTACTGGGCGCGATTGCCGCGCTGCGCCCGGACGGGATCATCCTGACCCCGCCGCACTCCGATAATCCGCAGATCGTTGCGCTGCTCGACGAGCAGGAGATCCCGTTTGTGCGGATCGGATCGAAGCAGAATGGCGCCGGCATCCCGGTCTCGATGGACGACGAAGGCTCGGCCTGCCAGGCGACGGGCTATCTGATCGAGCGCGGCCACCAGGCGATCGGCTTCATCGCCGGATCGAACGAATATGAGCTGAGCGGCTGGCGGGTCGACGGCTGGCGCAAAGTGATGGCGCAAGCCGGTCTTGCGACCGATGGCCTGCTGGCCGAAGGCGATTTCAGCTTTGCCTCCGGCGAAGCAGCAGCGCGCGAGCTGCTGGACCGGGCCGACCGGCCCAGCGCGATCATCGCCAGCAATGACCAGATGGCGCTGGCCACGCTGGAGGTTGCCCGCTCGCTGGGCATCGCGGTGCCGCAGGACCTCTCGCTGATCAGTTTCGACAATACGCCGCTGGTCCATTTTACCCAGCCGCCGTTGACCGCGGTCGATCAGCCGATTGCCGCCACCGCCGCCAAGGCGGTCGAACTGATCATCGCCGCGCGCAATGCCGAACCCGCGCCCGCCAGGCTGACGATTGTCCCTGCCACAATCGTCGAGCGCGATTCGGTCGCGCCGCCGTCTGGCGCTGCCGGTGGCTAACGCGCCGGGCCCGGCGCCTCTGGGCCGCTTTGTCCTGCTCTATGCCCTCGCCTGGACCGGCGGGTCGATCGCCTATACCCCGCTGCTGACGATCCTGCTGCCGGTGCGGGTCGCCGAGCTGGCGGGGCCTGCTGCCAGCGTGGACTGGCTGGCCCGGATCGCGCTGGTCGGCGCCTTGGCGGCCAGCCTCGGCGGAATCGGGTTCGGCTATCTGAGCGACCGGACCCGCAACCGCCGCGGCTGGATGGCAATCGGACTGGTGCTCTCGAGCGTGCTGCTGATGGCCATTGGACAGGCCGGCAGCCTGGCCGGGCTGATCGCGGTGATCGCTTGCTGGCAATTGGCCCTCAACATGATGCTGGGTCCGCTTGCGGCGCTGGCGGGCGATGTCGTGCCCGACGATCACAAGGGCACGCTGGGCGGCTTCATGGCCTTTGCTCCGGCATTGGGTGCGCTGTCGGGGGCTTTCGTAACCCATCCCGGCCTGGCCAGCCATGACCAGCGCTTGTGGCTGGTTGCCGCGCTGGTCTCGGCCTGTGTACTGCCCGTCTTGCTGATGCGGCTGCCGCCAGCGAGCATGCCGCCGCCAGACCTGCCCGCACCCGAACCCGCCGCCCAGCGCGCGCGATCTTCGCGGGCGCTCAGGATGTGGCTGGCGCGGCTGGCGGTCCAGATTGCCGAAGCGAGCCTGTTTTCCTACCTGTTCTACTGGCTGCTCAGCCTTGAGCCGGCGTTTACCGAGAACCAGACCGCGCGGCTGTTCAGCGCGATCATGCTGGCTTCGGTTCCACTGGCGCTGGGTGCGGGACGCTGGTCGGACCGGACCGATCGCCCTCTGGTCCCGTTGCAGCTCTGTGCACTGATCGCAGCGACCGGGCTGGTCGCAATGGCGCTGGCGACAACTCTGGCGACAGCAATCGCCGGCTATGTCCTGTTCGGCCTCTCCGGGGCAGTGTTTCTGGCGCTGCATTCCGCGCAAACCCTGCGGATCCTGCCGCGCCCCGATCGCCGCGCCCGCGATCTGGGGCTGTTCAATCTGGCCAACACCCTCCCCTCGCTGATCATGCCCTGGCTGGTGCTGGGGTTGGTCCCGCTGTTCGGCTATTCGGCGCTGTTCGTGTTGCTGGCCATGCTTTCACTCCTCGCAATTCTGCTGCTGCGAAGCGTGGCCCGCGAGGGCTGATCGGCAGCTTGACTTGCTCCACCTCCCTGTGCGATTGAGAACGTTCACAGATAAAGCCGGACGGGGATGAAATGACCTTCAGCAAATGGTTAGTGGCACTCGCCCTGGCGGGAGCTGGTTGCGGGGCATCGGCACTGCTGGCGGCAGATCAGGGCAGTTCTGCCCAAGCCAACCCTTCCGTCTGGCCGGCCGCATCAAGCCCCAAGGCGCTGACTGACCCTGCCACCGAGACGGCAATCGACGCATTGCTGGCCCGGATGACGCTCGAACAGAAGGTCGGCCAGGTCATCCAGGCCGATATCAGCGCGATCACGCCCGCTGACCTCGCCCGCTATCCGCTCGGCTCAATCCTCGCCGGGGGCAATTCGGGGCCCTATGGCAACGAACGCGCCGATGCCGCGACCTGGAAAAAGCTGGTCGATGAATTTCGCGCCGCCTCGGCCAAGAGCGGGGCCGGAATTCCGATCCTGTTCGGGGTCGATGCGGTCCATGGCCATTCCAACCTGCCGGGGGCCACGCTGTTCCCGCACAATATCGGCCTTGGCGCAGCGCGCGATCCCGATCTGATCCGGCGGATCGGCGAAGTCACCGGGGTTGAGATTGCGGCCAGCGGGATCGAATGGACTTTCGCGCCCACGCTCGCCGTCCCGCAGGACCTGCGCTGGGGCCGCAGCTATGAAGGCTATGCCGCCGATCCCGCGCTGGTCGCCGCCTATGGCAAGGCGATGGTGCTGGGCCTGCAGGGCGAGCTGCAAGCCGGAAAGCCGGTCGCCGCCGATCGCGTCGCCGCCACGGCCAAGCACTTCCTCGCCGATGGCGGCACCTTTGAAGGCCGCGATCAGGGCGATGCCAAGATTGGCGAGGCCGAACTGGTAGCCCGCCATGCGTCCGGCTATCCGACCGCGATCGACGCCGGGGCGCTGACCGTCATGGCCAGCTTTTCCAGCTGGAACGGGGTCAAGCACCACGGCAATGCCAGCCTGCTGACCGGCGTGCTCAAGCAGCGCATGGGCTTTACCGGGCTGGTCGTGGGGGACTGGAACGGCCACGGACAAGTCCCGGGCTGTTCGAACACCCGCTGCCCCGCTGCGCTCAACGCCGGGCTGGACCTCTACATGGCCCCGGATACCTGGCGCGCCCTGTTCGATGCGACAGTGATCGATGTGCGTGAAGGCCGTATTCCCATGAGCCGGCTCGACGATGCGGTGCGCCGGGTGCTGCGGGTCAAGTTCAAGCTTGGGTTGATGGGTTCCAGCCCGGTCACTCGCGGCGATCCCGCGAAGGTCGGCGCTCCTGAACACCTCGCGCTGGCCCGTGAAGCTGTGTCCAAGTCGCTGGTGCTGCTGAAGAACAATGATGGTGTGCTGCCAGTCAAACCGGGCGCGCGCGTGCTGATCGCGGGGCCAGGGGCAGACAGCATGGCGATGCAGGCCGGGGGCTGGACGATCACCTGGCAAGGCACCGATACCAGCACGGCTGACTATCCCAATGGGCAGACCGTCGGCGCAGCGATTTCAGCGGCGGTCAAGGACGCTGGCGGCGAAGCGACGCTTTCGGCCAAGGGTGACTATGCCAGCCGCCCAGACGTGGCCTTCGTGGTCACTGGCGAGGCGCCCTATGCCGAGTTCCAGGGCGATGTCCCGCACCTGGCCTTTGCTGCCCGCCAGGGCGAGGAAGCGCTGATCGCGCGGCTGCGGGCCCAGGGCATCAAGGTGGTTGTCGTGTTCCTCTCGGGTCGCCCGATGTTCACCGGCAAGCTGATCAACCAGGCCGACGCGTTCGTCGCGGCCTGGCTCCCCGGCAGCCAGGGCAGCGGCGTTGCCGATGTGCTGGTGGCGCGCCGCGATGGCAGCCCTGCACGCGATTTCACCGGGCGCCTGCCCTTTGCCTGGCCCGCCGATGCCCGCTCGCCGGTCACCGCGCCGCTGTTCCCGGCGGGCTATGGCCTCGACTATCGCTCGGCCAGCAAGCTTGGTCCGGTGAACGAAGACCCGCGGCTTGACCTTTCGGCATCCGATGCCCGGACCACCTTCATCCGTCGCGGCGCAGTCCCGGCTCCCTGGTACCTGGCCGCCGATGGCGCGGTAGGGGTACGCGCGGTCGATCTTTCGGCACAGGAAGACGCGCGGCGTTTCACCTGGACCGCACCTGGCCGCCTGTCGATCGAAGGGCCGACAGTGAACCTGACCGATATGGCCAAGTCCGGCGGTGTGCTGGTGCTCGACTGGCGGGTCGACAAGCGCGGCGGGTTGCCCGCCCGGATCAGTCTGGGCGGTGGGACACTCGATCTGTCGGGCATTGTCGGCACGGCTCCGAAAGGCGCTTTCGAAACGCAGATCCCGCTGCGCTGCTTTGTCCGCGCAGGCGCGAACCTGGCCGAAGTGGGTGGGGCGCTGCGGATCGAAGCCTCGGCCGGGCTGGCGGTCACGATCCGCGGTGCGAAGGTCGCCAAGGCCAAGGGCAAGGGCAAGCGAGCTCTCGCGTGCCCGGCAGCGGTCAAGCGCTAGCGCCTGAGCCTAAGACGGGGTCAGCACGGCAACGCCCGCAAACTCACCCACCCGAGCTGTAGGCGGAGGGAATTACGTTGTCGTGGTAGACCCTCGCGCGCTGCGACATCTGCCCCGCGTAGCGCAGGAAAGTTCAGCACCCGGTCGTTCGTTCAAAAATGCAGCGCACGCGTCAGCCTCGCAAGCCAAGCAAAGGCATCGAGGCAATCTCTGCCTCCGCTATTCTTGCACCCAGCTCTTGTCCGGAAAGCCAGGCACACTCGACGCGCGGCCCCAGCAGCCAGTCACCGCACACGCCCAACCGAATGTCCTCATTCCAGAGCGCACCCCGGCCGGTTCCAGACGACAAGGCGTAGCGCCAGCGATGGGCGACGCTGTACAGTATCGCCGGTAACGGTGCAGCGATGGCCGCTTCGAAATGATCGCGCAGCAATTGCTCGACCGTACCGGGCGACTCTTCCAGGTGAGCTGTTGACCACGCCGCATTGGCATGCACGACCCAGCATTCCAAACCCGCGCGGCCCGGTTTGGCGTTGTTCCGCGCGGCCCAGGTGATGGCACCCCGGTCTCTCAGGATGTTGCCCGCAGCCGGAACCGGGCTGGCAAAGGTAAACATGGCGGCCCAGCAGGGCTGAGACCGAGCCAAGAGCGCAGCCCTTGCCATCTCAAAATCATGCAGCGCCAGGATCGACGCAGACTGCTCGGCTGGTGCTGCGATCACAACGGCATCGAAATGCCCCCGGCTCTCGTGGTCACCGACGATCAGCCATTTCCGGCCGTCGCGAACCAGCCCTTTGGCATTGAAATTGAATTCCACATCGTGCCGGGTTGCCATGTCCTTGAGGACGGAATTCATGGCCGGAACGCCGACCCACGCGTCTGCGCCAGCTTCCGGCCAAGGCGAAGCAGCTCCGCGCGCAGACCAATCCCCAACCTGCTTCAAAAACTCCGGATGGCGTGCGGTGAAGTACTGCGCGCCATGATCGAAGCTGGCTTCTCCGGCAACGGTGCCAGCGCGCCGCGTTGCCATCCGGCCGCCGGGTCCGCGCCCCTTGTCAAACAAGGCGCTGCGGTGCCCGGTTGCCGCCAAGGCATCGGCACAGGAAAGGCCGGACAAACCAGCCCCGATTATTGCAACATTCATGAGCCTGGCCGACTTACGACCGGCCCATGAGCGCAAGGACTTCCTTGCGACTGCTGGAGTGATCCAGGAACGATCCAAGCAAGCGACTGGTCACCATTGCCACACCCGGCGTTTTGACACCGCGCCCCGTCATGCAACCATGCTGTGCTTCGATCACGACCGCTACGCCTTGCGGTTGCAAATTGTCCCAGATGCATTGCGCGACCTGAGAGGTCAGGCGTTCTTGCACCTGCAGCCGCTCGGCGAAGCCGTGGAGAACGCGGGCAAGCTTGGATATTCCGACAACCCGGTTCCTGGGCAGATAGGCAATCGAAGCCTTGCCGACGATTGGCGCCAGGTGATGTTCACAGTGCGATTGAAACGGAATGTCCCTCAACAGAACGATCTCGTCATATCCGCCGACTTCTTCGAAGGTGCGCGAGAGGTGAAGGCCGGGATCTTCGCAATAGCCCGCGCAATATTCGCGCCAGGCCCGCCCTACCCGTGCCGGGGTATCGCGAAGTCCTTCACGGTCGGGATCTTCGCCAGCCCAGCGCAACAAGGTGCGTACGGCCTCCTGAACCTGGGGAGGAACTACCACTTTGCCGTTTTCGACGGCCGGCTCGAAGTCATGTACGAGACTGTTCATCTCAAAATTTCCCAACTTGATCTATGAGCTTGCTGAAACAGCGCCGAGCAACATGACGGCCAGGATGGCAAGTCCTTGGAACAGAACACGCTGCGCCATCATCCGGTTCTGCTTCATGCCGCGCTGCGGGACATCGTCTCCGTCCGGATTTTTCAAAGCTTCAGCGTCTTCGAAAACAGCCAGGAGGCCGCGGGCAAGTGCCGCCACCGTTGCGATCGCCAAAGCGGCAACAAGGACAATAGTCAGCGTCATGATGGGTTTGGCTTACGCCGGCCATCGACCGGTCAACAACCTGCCCCAAGGTGCATTGATATTCCGGCGCAAGCCACGGTATGCTGGCGCAATGGATCCCGCAGCAATGATAAAGGCAAGCCCCGTAGCCGCCGTGATCAGCAATCCGCGATTACCTGACAACCCGATCATCGAATGCAACCAGGCCTTTATCGACCTTACCGGCTATCAGCGCGAGGAAATTGTCGGAAGGAACTGCCGGTTCCTGGCCGGTGCGGGTACCGAACCGTGGCTGACCGAATCCTTGCGGGCCGGCATCAGGACCGGCCAGCCGGTCATGGCGGAAATCCTGAACTACAAGAAAGATGGCAGCGCATTCCGCAATGCGCTGATGATCGCGCCGATTTTCGGCTCATCTGGCGAGCTTGAGTATTTTCTGGGCTCTCAAGTTGAAATTGGCGAAGATGATGCGCTAGCCAACCAGCGGCGCAAAGTGGAAGCCCTGAAGAAAGTCGACGCGTTGCCGCGGCGCCAGCGGCAGGTTTTGCTGCAGATGGCGGCGGGCAAGCTGAACAAGCAGATTGCGTTCGAATTGGGCCTGAACGAGCGCACCGTCAAACTACACAGATCGGCGGTGTTGCGGTCGCTGGATGTGCGGACCAACGCCGATGCAATCCGGGTGGCGGTTGAGGCTGGCTTTTAGCCTGAACGTCCAAAGACATGCCCGTTAGGGCATGTTTTCTCAGTGATCCAACTCTGCGATAACCCATCGTGCGACCGGCGGTGTCCCCCCCCCTCTCCAATGCCGGTCGCACCCCGTTTTTCGCGATGGCAGCCGTCCTCTGCCTTCTGTCCGGACAAGAGCCAAGGTTATTGCCGAATGGCCAACAGCGTTTCGATTTTGTGGCTTCGGCAGGACCTCCGGCTTCACGATCACCCCGCCTTGATTGCCGCGATCGGCGACGGCGACGTCATTCCGGTCTACATCCTCGATGATACCGGCCCGGTGGAGAGCCGGATCGGAGCCGCGCAACGCTGGTGGCTGCACCACAGTGTGAAGGCGCTGGGCGAGCGATACAGCGCTGTGGGGAACCGGCTGATCCTGCGGCGGGGGCGCGCCGAGGATGTCCTTGCGGTTCTGGTGGCCGAGACCAAGGCGACGCGCGTGCATGCCCTGCGGCACTTTGAACCCTGGTGGCAAGAGGCCGAGGCCGAGCTTGGAGCGCGCGTCGATCTTGTCCTGCACGACGGCAATCATCTGGCCAACCCGCGCAGTATCCTGAATGGGTCGGGCGAACGATACCGGGTCTTCACACCCTGGTTTCGCAAGCTCCTTGAGCACATGCCGCCGGCCGCACCGCTGCCCGCGCCCGACCATATCCCTGCTCCGAGCCGGTTTCCCGAAAGCGAAGAACTAGGCGCCTGGGGCTTGCTCCCCACCAGGCCTGACTGGTCGCAAGGTTTTGGCGAATGGACACCGGGCGAGGATGGTGCACGGGCAGCCTTTCGCGCGTTCCTGCCAAAGGTTGCCACCTATCAGGACGAGCGCAACCTCCCCTCGCGGCCCGGCGTCTCGCGGCTTTCGCCGCATATCCATTTCGGCGAGATCTCGCCTGCGACGCTTTGGCATGCGGCGGCAAGACGTGGCGGTGAGAAGGCGAAAACCTTCTTGAGCGAGATCGCGTGGCGCGAGCACGGCTTGAACCTCATCGACCAGTTTCCAAATTACCAGACGACCAATGGACGCGCGCTTTTTGATCGCTTTGCGTGGCGTACGGGACCTGAAGCGGATGCTGATTTCCTGGCCTGGACAAGAGGCCGCACGGGCTATCCGGTCGTCGATGCGGGCATGCGCCAGCTGTGGCAGACGGGCTGGATGCACAACCGGGTGCGGATGATCACTGCCTCGTTCCTGATCAAGCATTTGCTGATCGATTGGCGGCGGGGGGAGCAATGGTTCTGGGACTGTCTGCTGGACGCCGATCTGGGAGCGAATGCCATGAACTGGCAATATGTTGCGGGATCAGGTGTCGATGCGCCGGTGTTTTCGCGGATGATGGCGCCCTTCATTCAAAGCCCCAAATTCGAGATGGCAGAGTATATTCGGACATTCGTTCCCGAACTGGCGTACTTGCGCGACGACGAAATCCATTCCCCGCATGAAACCGGGGTGACGCCGCCCGCCTATCCGCTGCCGCTGATTTCGCATGAAGCCGCCCGCGCCCGGGCGCTGGGCGCCTGGGAAGCGGTGCGCACAGAATGACGCCGCAACAAAGCATGGACGAAGCGGTTGAACCATCCAGCGCCGCAGAGCTGCGGACCCCGCATGTCCTGACGCTGGTGGCCATTCTGCCCCAGCTCATCCTGCTGGGGGCCGCGCTGCTCGACGACCAGGCCTCCTGGACAGCGCCTGCTGCTGCTTTTGCTTACGCCGCCGCGATCTGCAGCTTCCTGGGCGGCTATTGGTGGGGTGTCGCGCTGGCGACGCGGCCACAGGAACGCGCTGTGTTTGTTATCGCGGTGGTGCCGGCGCTGCTTTGTGTTGCACTGTTCTTGCCCTGGATCTGGGGCTGGAGCTGGCCGGGTCCGTAGCTGATCGTGCTGGGCATCGCTATCATCGCCAGCGTTCTGGTCGATCGGCGCTTCGTTGGGCCCTTGGTCGGTTCGCCAGCCTGGTTGAAGGTGCGGATCATGGCGTCGCTGGGCCTGGGCCTGTCCACGGTGGTGATTGGCGCGATCACGGTTAGCGGCAATGGTTGACGGCACAGGCAAGCGGGCGATTGTTTTCGGCGCTTCGGGCGGGATTGGCGGAGCCGTTGCTGCCCGATTGCGCCGGTCCGGTAATTACGGGGTGCTGGCAGGCAGCCGCTCTGGCCGCGCCGATTTTCATTTCGACCTGACCGACGAATCGAGCATCGCGCGCTCTGCGCAGCAAGTCGGAAGCGGCAAGCCGATTGATTTCGTGTTCATTGCAACTGGCCTGCTGCACCGGGACGACGGCATTACCCCGGAAAAGAGCTGGCGTGCCTTGGATCCCGCCCACACGGCTGAAGTTCTTCGCGTCAACACGATCGGCCCTGCCCTTGTCGCCAAGCACTTCCTGCCCTTGCTCAGAACGGACCGGCGCGCGGTCTTCGCTGCGCTTTCGGCCCGGGTCGGCTCGATCGCCGACAATCGGCTGGGCGGTTGGCATAGCTATCGGGCATCGAAAGCGGCGCTGAACATGCTGATGAAGACTTTCGCGATCGAGCTGACCCGCCGCAATCCGCAATCGATCGTCGCCGCGCTGCACCCGGGCACCGTTGATACCGGCCTGTCCCGGCCGTTTCAGCGCAGCGTTGCGGCTGCCGGTCTGCTTACCCCCGAAGAAAGCGCTGCTGCACTGCTCAAGGTCATCGACGGCCTGAAGCCCGAGGACAGCGGCGGCCTGTTCGGATGGGACGGGGTCCGGATCCCGTTCTGATCACGCGGCTCGAGCTGGATTTTGAATCATGCCCAAGATGCGCAAGAAGTCTGATCTGCCGACCAAGTCCTGTGCCGCCTGCGGCCTGCCCTTTGCCTGGCGGAGTAAATGGGCGCGCGATTGGGACAATGTCAGATTTTGTTCCGACCGGTGCCGGGCCGCAGAAGGGTCCAGCTAAAGCCGCCCAGCGAACCGCTGTTTTCGGGGTCATCCAGCCGGATATAGCGGACGGTCCATCCCGCGCCGCGCAGCTCGTCTGCAAAGTGCCGCATGGCGCTGAACAGGAAGGCAATCTTCTTCTTGTGGTGCTTGACGTAAGTCGCTTCGGACCGCACCTCCGCGATCAGAATGACCGAGTTCGATTGATCGGTTGACTTGAGGGACGGCACCTTCGGCGACAGTTGGTCGCCCAGAACGATAACAATATTGTCGATCATCCGGCACCTCTTGCCTCGCGTCTGCGCCGTGTTCGGCGGATCAACAACCTGCCCTTGCGGGCATCTCCTTTCCGCATACCGGGGAATCGCCCGTCGGCACCGCGGATCGCTCGGTCCCAAAACTGACCTTCGATTCTGAGTGGAATTAGCGGATGTGGATTGGCGCAAAAGCAGGCTTGGCGGAGCGGGAGGGATTGACCTGCGCTGGCGCTCCGGTCGTCTCCGCTGCGCTTCGACTCCGAACCCAGAAGGGTCCTCGCCCAGCCCAATCCACCATACCGCCCTGCCCTAGGCAGGGCAGGCTGGCGGAGCGGGAGGGATTCGAACCCTCGATACGCTTTTGACGTATACTCACTTTCCAGGCGAGCGCCTTCGACCACTCGGCCACCGCTCCGCATTAAGCCTGATCGTTTCTTGCTGAGCAAGAAGCGTGAATCAGGCGACCAATCAAATCGCACTGGAAGGCGCGCCCTAGCCGTGACTTGGCGCTTTCGCAAGCGTGCGCGCTCTGGCACCTTGCCGGAATGAAACGCAACTTTGGCCTGCCCCCTTCGCTGGAAGAATTCGAAACCCTGGCCATGGCCGCATTGGCGCGGTTGCCCGAGCCGTTTGCTGCGCATCTTGAGGGGGTGGCGGTGCTGGTCGAAGACTTTGCCGATGCCGAGACCTTGGCCCTGTTCGCCATGGAAGACCCGTTCGAGCTGACCGGGATCTATGAAGGCGTGCCGGTGGGGGAGAAGCATTCGGCGCCGTCCGGTACCCTGCCCGACCGGATCAGGCTGTTTCGCCAACCGATCCTGGATGAGTGGATCGCGCGCGGGGATGAGAGCCTTGAGCACCTGGTGGCGCATGTGCTGATCCACGAGGTGGGGCACCATTTCGGACTGACTGATGAGGATATCGAGGCTCTGGAGGGGGCGGCGGACTAGCATTCTGGTGGACCGTAAATGCGTTTTTGCGAAACTGTGACTTTTGCCGTGGTCCGCCGGTAAATGTTTGTCCGGCATGGGTTTTTGTTGCCCTATCTGGCGCTTGGGGGATTGCCGCGTGTGACTTTTGCCGCAGGGGGTGTCCATGCCTTGCGCAAGCGGCGACGGCCGCGGGATAATGACGATGAGAAAGAGCGAGGGTTGCCGCAGCCTGACAGATGGCGGCGATGTAGGAAAGTGGGGAACCGGTCCTCGGCGCAGAAGGCACCAGACAAGATCCTCCCCCTCTGGGGGAGGTGGCAGCGCGCAGCGCTGACGGTGGGGGCCTGTCCGCAATGAGACGCCCCCACCGACCCGCTTTCAGCGGGCCACCTCCCCCAGAGGGGGAGGATTGAATTGGGGCTGCAAACCCTGCACAGTCCCCCCATGCACAAGACCCTGATCGCGCTCGCCGCGCTGACCGCCGCTTCGCCCGCCCTGCCGCAGGCTTCCGCCGCCATTGCTGCGGGCAAGGCCCAGCCCTCACCGCTCGCGCCCAGCGAGATCGTTGCCCAGGCACCCAAGGCGGACTGGACGGGGATCGCCGCGAGCGACCTCCTGGTGATGGACCTTGCCCCCGATGCCAAAGGCAAGCCGCGCCGGGTGGTGATCCAGCTGATGCCCGCGCCGTTCAGTCAGGGCTGGATCGGCAATATCCGCAAGCTCGCCGCAGCGCGGTTCTGGGATGGCACCGCGGTCAACCGGGTCCAGGACAACTATGTTGTCCAGTGGGGCGATCCCGATGCCGAGGACAAGGTCAAGGCGAAGGCGTTGCCCGAGGGTTTGGCGGTGATGTCGGAGAGTGACTACAACACAATTGTCAGGGAATCACTCGATAGAAAACGACGCAGTGAGACGTCGCGAATGGCGAATGGTCCGGATTTAGGACCCGACGCCTACGCTCGGTTCACAGGACACCATCTCGGTTGGCCGGTGGCGGCAGAGGTAATTGAGGAAGGAGCTTCCCGTTTGTGGCCTGTCCACTGCTACGGCATGGTCGGCGTTGGCCGCGATCTCTCTCCCAACACCGGTTCGGGCGCCGAACTCTACGTGGTGATCGGCCATGCCCCGCGCCATCTGGACCGAAACATTGCGCTCGTGGGCCGAGTGATCGAGGGGATCGAGCACTTGTCCTCGCTGCCGCGCGGAAAGGGGGCGCTGGGGTTCTATGACCTGGCGCAGGGCGACGAGCGGACCGGGATCGTCTCGGTCCGTTTGGGCGGCGAGGTGAAGGGCCTGCCCGCTTACGAATACCTCTCCACCGAAAGCGGCAGTTTCGCCAAATACGCCGACGCCCGCGCCAATCGCCGCGATGCGTTTTTCATTCGGCCGGCCGACGGGGCGGATATCTGCAACATTCCGGTGCCGGTGCGGAAGGCGAAGTGAAGTTGGTTTTCGCAAAGAGCGCAAAGGAAGCAAAGACCGCAAAGGCGTTACTCTTGCTGCGAAGCAGCCTGGTATTAGTGCTTCAGCCAACCCCATTGGTCCGATAGAGCTGCCTTCGGCAGATTGCGAAACCTCTCTGCGAACTTTGCTTTCTTGGCGTTCTTTGCGAGAACCCATGACTGAGACCATCACCCACACCGGACCCCTCTGGCGCTGGACTACACCGTCGGCACCAGCCGCCTGGTTCTTCATCACCATCGACGGCGCGGCGGGGGAGGCGCTTTCGGGGACGGCTTTGATGCGGCGGCTGGAGAAGTCGATTGGCGGCTTCGGCTCGCTCAAGGTTGCGGCGCAGATCGGAGATAGTGTGTTCAAAACCTCGCTGTTTCCCAGCAAGGAGCTGGGCTGGCTGCTGCCGGTCAAGGCCGCGGTGCGCAAGGCCGAGGGGGTGAGCGAGGGGGATGTAGTTGAGGTTGTGCTGGAGGTTTGACCTTTGCTCTGTGCGGAGCGGTTGAAGGGGTTCACGCAAAGATCGCAAAGAAGAAAGGCCGCAAAGACGCAAAGAGGTAGCGCCATCGGCGAAGCCGCTGCACATCTACCGAGGCTGCGTTTGGCGCGAGGCGAGAGATTTGCCGCGGCTCCGCCGCCAGCGAGACATCTTTGCGTCTCCCCTTCTTCTTTGCGTTCTTTGCGTGAACTATTCCTCGCGAGAGTTCGCACGCGAGGTTGAGATCACCCGCACGTACCCCTCCACCACTTCGTGGTCCCGCTGTGGCCCAAGGGCCACGCCTACGGCTCCCCCGTTTCGGGGAGGATCAGGCTTGCATCAGCTCGATGCGGTTGCCGAAGGGGTCGGTGACAAAGCAGCGTTCGCGGCCTTCGACCGGGTCGTCCGGCGTCACCGCCAGACCTGCTTCAGTAAGCACTACCGCCATCGCGGCCAAGTCATCAACCAGCAGCGCCGGGTGCGCTTTCCTGGCGGGGCGGAAATCGGTCTCCACTCCCAGGTGAACCTTCACCCCCGGTGCCTCAAACCAGCACCCGCCGCGCGCAGCCAGCTTGGGCGGCTTGGGCACTTCGGGCAGGCCGAGCAGACCGGAATAGAATGCCCGCGCCGCCTGCTCCTCACGGGGCGGCATGGCCAGTTGGACATGCTCGATCCCGACAACCTGTGGCTTGTTGTTGGTGGCTCCGCTTCGGCTTTGCCTCCGCGACCGCATCAGATGCGCTCCGCCTCGGCCACAGCGTCGCTGGCACGCAGCGCCGAGACGATGCGGGTCAGGTGGGCGAGATCGTTGACATCGAGATCGACCTCGTAAGTCGAGAACAGCTCGTCGCGCCCGGTGTTTTCCAGCGCGGCGATATTGGCGCGGTTGCCGGCGAAGATTCCGGCGGCTTCGGCGAGCGTGCCCGGGCGGTTGTAGAGCACCACCCGGACCCGGCCGACCGCGCCGGTGGTGCGTTCGCCCCACGACAGGTCGAGCCAGTCGGCATCGACCCCGCTGGCGAGCTTGAGGCAGTCGATCGAATGGACTTCCACCCCGGTGCCCGGCTGGCGGATCCCGACGATCCGGTCGCCCGGCACCGGGTGGCAGCACTCCGCGAGGTGAAAGGCCATGCCCGCAGTGAGCCCGCGGATCGAGATCGCGCGGTCCTGCTTGGGCCAGTTTTCGGGCTCGGCCATGTGCTTGGTGCTGCCGGGGACCAGGGCTTCCATCACCGCGCGGTCCTCGATCTTGGCGGTGCCGATCGCGATCATCAGCTCTTCTTCGCTCGTAAGGCCGAGCCGCTTGACCGCGTCCTTGACCGCCTTCTTGCCGATCTTCGACGGCAGCCGCTCGATGATCTGGTCATAGAGCTTGCGCCCGATCATCGCCACTTCCTGGCGCTCTTTGGCGCGGACCGCGCGGCGGATCGCGGCGCGGGCCTTGCCGGTGACGACGAAGCCCAGCCAGGCGAGCTGCGGGCTGGCATTGCGGCTCTTGATCACTTCAACCACGTCGCCGTTATTCAAGGCCGTGCGCAGCGGCATGTGCCGCCCGTTGATCTTGGCCCCCACCGCAAAGCTGCCCAGATCCGAATGCAGCGCATAGGCGAAATCGACCGGGGTCGAGCCCTTGGGCAATTGCAGCAGCTGGCCCTTGGGAGTGAACGCGAAGATCCGGTCCTGATAGATTGCCAGCTTGGTATGCTCGAGCAGTTCTTCGGCATCGTGGCTTTCATCGACGATCTCGATCAGGTCGCGCAGCCAGCCGACTTGCCCGTCGGGCCGCACCCCGCCCTGCTTGTAGGCCCAGTGCGCAGCCAGGCCAAACTCGTTGGTGCGGTGCATTTCCTGGGTGCGGATCTGCACTTCCATCCGCATCGAATTCTCGAAAATCAGGGCGGTGTGCAAGCTACGGTAGCCGTTCGACTTGGGGGTGGAGATATAATCCTTGAAGCGCCCCGGGATCATCTGCCAGGTCGAATGCAGGATGCCGAGCGCGCGGTAACAATCGCTATCGCTTTCGGTCAGCACCCGGAAGGCCATGATATCGGTGATCTGTTCGAAGCTGACATGGCGTTCGGCCATCTTCTTCCAGATCGAAAAGGGGTGCTTTTCGCGCCCCGAAACTTCGACCTTCAGCCCGGCTTCGGCCAGCGCCTGCTTGATCGCCAGCGCAATCGCATCGACCTGCCCGCCCTCGCTGGAGCGGATCTGCGCGAGGCGGCCGGTGATGATCGCATAGGCCTCAGGCTCAAGCTGTTCGAAGGCGAGCAGCTGCATCTCGCGCATATATTCGTACATCCCCACGCGCTCGGCGAGCGGGGCGTAGATATCCATCGTCTCGTGCGCGATGCGGCGGCGCTTGTCCGCGCTCTTGATGAAGTGCAGCGTGCGCATGTTGTGCAGGCGGTCGGCCAGCTTGACCAGCAGCACGCGGATGTCTTCGCTCATCGCCAGGAAGAACTTGCGCAGGTTCTCCGCCGCGCGCTCGTTCTCGCCCATCGCCTCGATCTTGGAGAGCTTGGTCACCCCATCGACCAGCCGCGCGACTTCGGGGCCGAACAGCTTCTCGATCTCTTCCGGGGTGGCGAGCGTATCCTCCACGGTATCGTGGAGCAGCGCGGTCACGATCGTTTCCTGATCGAGCTTGAGCTCGGTCATCAACCCCGCGACTTCGACCGGGTGGCTGAAATAGGGATCCCCGCTGGCGCGCTTCTGGCTGCCGTGCTTCTGGACGGTATAGACATAGGCACGGTTGAGCATGGCCTCGTCGGCCTCGGGATCATAGGCAAGAACCCGTTCAACCAGTTCGTATTGGCGCAGCATCGCGGCCACTGTGGCGGGAAGAGGGGGGGAAGGGCAAGAGCTTTGCGTCAGACTCCGCTGATCAGGAAGTCGAGCGCGTTGATGATGGCGTAGCGTTGGCTCTCGAGTGTGCCGACTGGGCGGCCAAGTTCAGACACTGGGATTGTCCCCGCGAATTGCGTGAGAAGCTCGTAGTCGCGGCCAGCAATCTCAAAACGCGGGTTAAGCGGTGTCGCGCTTGGTTTCGGTGCATCTTCACTTGGAACCAGCGGAGCGACGAACCGAGTGGCGTAGTGCTCCATCAGCTCGGTCTGGCAATCGACCCAAAAGCCGGATCCATCCGGCATCGCGTAGTAGTCAAACCGCGCCATCAAAATTGCCGGTAGCGCGCCAGTGGCAAGCCATGCTTTTCCACCCAGGCATTCGAAGCCTCAGCCGCAGCGCGGTTTTCCTCGATCCAGCGCCGACCACGTTCTTCCTTGAGCGCAGCTTCGAGCCCCGCCTCGCAAGCGCGTGAGAGGTTGATGTCGAGCGCCTTGGCCTCGGTCACCAGATCGACGGCGAGCGAGACGTTGGTTGAACGGCGGACGGATTTGACGGGTGCGTTCATGCGCACAAATTATGCGCATGAACCGCGCGCGTCAACTCCACTTCGCCTCGGGCGGCAGGCTCATCAGGATGGCATCGACATTGCCGCCGGTCTTGAGGCCAAACAAGGTTCCCCGGTCATAGACCAGGTTGAATTCGGCATAACGCCCGCGCCATTCGAGTTGTTGCTGCTTGTCGGCCTGGGTGAAGGCTTGGCCCATCCGGCGACGGACCAGCTTGGGGAAGACGTTCAAAAACGCCTCGCCGACGTCGCGGGTGAAGGCGAAATTGGCTTCGAACGCGGCATCATCGGCGCATTCGAGGTGGTCGTAGAAGATCCCGCCGACCCCGCGGTGGACACCGCGGTGGGGGATGAAGAAGTAGTCGTCGGCCCAGGCCTTGAACTTGGGGTAATAGGCCGGATCGTGCGCGTCGCAGGCGGCCTGGTAGGCGGCGTGGAACTCGGCCGTGTCCTCGGCATAGGGGATCGGCGGGTTAAGGTCGCCGCCGCCGCCGAACCAGGCCTTGGTGGTGGTCAGGAAGCGGGTGTTCATGTGGACGGCGGGCACATGCGGGTTGGCCATGTGCGCGACCAGGCTGATGCCGGTAGCGGTGAAGCCGGGGTTGGCCTCGTCCGCGCCGTTGATCGTCCCGGCAAATTGGGGGGCGAACTGGCCGTGGACGGTCGAGACGTTGACCCCGACTTTCTCGAACACCTGGCCCTTCATCAGCCCCCGCGTGCCGCCGCCGGGATTGGGATTGCCTTCCTCTTCGCGGTGCCAGCTGAGGTAATCGAAGCGGGCCGCGCTGCCCATTTCGGCCTCGATGTTCTCGAACTCGGCGCAGATCCGGTCGCGCAGGCTTTCAAACCACAGGCGGGCGCGGTCGGTATGGGGGGTCCAGTCGGTCATGCAGCGCCCTTGCCAAGCCAGAACGGTTCCGGCAAGGAAAAGCCATGGTTCCCTTTTCGTTCGCAGGTGAAGAACTGGCCTGGGCCGGGCCGCGCGCGCTCTATTGGCCGCGCGAGCAGGCCTTGCTGGTGGCCGACCTGCACCTTGAGAAAGCGAGCTTCTTTGCCCGGCACGGCCAGATGCTGCCGCCCTATGACAGCCGCGAAACGCTGGAGCGGGTGGCCGAAGCGATCCGGCTGACGGGCGCGCGCCGGGTGTTCTGCCTGGGCGACAATTTCCACGACACCGATGGCCCCGCGCGGCTGGAGCCGCACGCGCTCGGCATGCTCGATGCGCTGACCCGCGCGACCGACTGGGTCTGGGTCGCGGGCAACCACGATCAGGGCCAGGTGCCTTGCGGTACGGCGGTCGAGGAGCTGGAAGTCGGCTCCTTGATCTTGCGCCACGAGGCCCTGCCCGGCGAGACCCGCGGCGAGCTATCCGGCCACTATCACCCCAAACTGCGGGTCGCGGCGCGCGGACGCTCGGTGGTGCGGCCCTGCGCGGTCAGGAGCGAACGCAAGCTGATCCTCCCCGCCTTCGGCGCGCTGACCGGCGGTATGGACGCCGCCGACCCGGCGATCATCGCCGCGATGCAGCCCGCCAAGGCGGTTGATGCACTGCTGGGGGTGCAAGGGCGGCTGGTCCAGTACCCACTGTGGCGGGCAGCGGCTTGATCGGGATATTCTGGGTTCACACGAAGACACGAAGACATGAAGAGCCTCAGCATGCGGCGAAGCCGCTCTGCAATTCCGATGTTAGATTAAACGCGGGGCCAGCGGGGATTGAGTGGCCTTTGGCCAAGCCTGACATCTTCGTGTCTTCGTGTCTTCGTGTGAACAAATTCAAACCTTCCCCAAACCCGCGATTCGCACTAAGGACGCGCGCAGGACCGAATCCACAGGAGACAGAGAGATAGCACCCCCACCCCGGCGCACGTTGCAGCCCCCCGTCAAGAGCGGGCCGCGCTACAATCAGATGATCACCTCCGACAAGGTTCGCGTCATTGACGAGAACGGCGAGAATATCGGCGTGATGTACACCCGCGAGGCGATCGAGCAGGCTGCCGAAGTTGGCCTGGACCTGGTCGAAGTCTCCCCCAACGCCGATCCGCCAGTCTGCAAGTTCCTCGATGTCGGCAAGTTCCGCTATGAGGCGCAGAAGAAGGCCAACCTCGCGCGCAAGTCGCAAAAGACGCAGGAGATCAAGGAGATCAAGATGCGTCCGAACATCGACGACCACGATTACGACGTGAAGATGCGCGCGATCCACAAATTCATCGGCGAAGGCGACAAGGTGAAAGTCACCCTGCGCTTTCGGGGGCGCGAACTGTCGCACCAGCAGCTGGGGATGAACCTGCTCAAGCGGGTGCAGGAAGACACCGCCGAGATCGCCAAGATGGAAAACTATCCGCGTATGGAAGGCCGCCAGATGCTGATGGTGATTTCGCCGAAGTAGCCGGATAGCTCCGGCCCCGGGGGAGGGGCGGCCATGACAGCACAGCGTATCGGTTTCTGGATCGGCCTCGCCGGGATGCTGGCGACGCTGGTGCTGCCCGCGCCGGCCAGCATGCCGGGTACGGCCTGGCTCTGCGCGGGGCTGGTCTGGTGGATGGCGGCCTGGTGGATGACCGAGGCGCTGCCGCTGTCGGCCACCGCGCTGCTGCCGTTCATCGTCCTCCCGCTGGCCCGGATCAGCGACGTCAACGCGACCGCCTCGGCCTATTATTCGCCGGTGATGTTCCTGTTCCTGGGCGGAGCCTTCCTGGCCCTGGCGATTGAGCGAACCGGGCTCCACCGCCGGCTGGCGCTGGCGATCCTCTCGCTCGCAAGCAAATCGAACTGGCAATTGCTGCTCGCCGTGATGGCGGCGACTGCGCTGATCTCGATGTTCATTTCCAACACCTCGACCGCGCTGATCATGATGCCGATGGGGCTCGCCATGCTCGCTTCGGGCGGGGTTGGAGAAAGCAAGACCGAGGGCATGGCCGGGGCCCTGCCGATGGGCATTGCCTTTGCCGCGACGCTGGGCGGGTTCGGCACGATCGTCGGCACCCCGACCAATGCGATTGCCGTGGCCCTGCTCAAGAAGACCCTTGGAGTCGAGATCAGCTTCCTCGAATGGAGCGCCTATGGCTTGCCGCTGGTGCTGCTTTCGGTCCCGCTTGCGGCCCTGATCATCGCCAGAGTCCAGCGCATCGGCACGGACAGCTTTGATCCCGCCAAGGCCCGCGCCGCGATCCATCTGCCCCCGGCCTGGACCGAACCGGAAAGGCGCCTGGCCCCGATCTTTGTCCTGACCGTCATCGCCTGGGTGGCGATGCCGTGGATCAAGACGCTGGTTCCCGAAAAGGGAATCGACGACGGCACCATCGCGGCCATCGCCGGCCTCGCGCTGTTCATCATCCCCGACGGCACCGGGCGGCGGATGCTCAACTGGGACGAGGCCAACCGCGCGCCCTGGGCGGTGATCCTGATGTTCGGCGGCGGCCTGGCGCTGGCAATGGGGATGACCGAGAGCGGGCTGGCCACCTGGCTCGGTCAGATGCTGCTGCCGCTGAAGGCGGTGCCGCTGCCGATTGTCGCGCTGGTGCTGGTTGCTTTCGTTGTCCTCGTTACCGAGTTCGCCAGCAACATCGCCGCGGCGAGCGGGATCATGCCGATTGTGGGCGCTCTGGTCGTTGCACTCGGCGCGGACCCGATCCTGCTCGCGCTGCCGGCCGCGCTGGCGGCCAGCTGGGGCTTTATGCTCCCCGCCGGGACCGGACCCAATGCGCTGGCCTGGGCGACCGGCCACATCGCCTTGCCCCGCGTGCTCAAGGCCGGGCTGCTGCTCGACCTGGCGGGCGTGCCGCTGATGGTCGCCGTGGTCTGGAGCGTCGCGGCACTGACCTGAACCGGTTGCGGTTGAAATCACTTTCGCCCGCCGGTATGGCAGCACAAATCCGGTCCCGGGAGGAGATGCGCGCCTGCGGAGGTTAGACGCGCCAGTGCCCCCGAAGCCCGCTCAGCTCCCGCCTTCCTGGGAGCGTCGTTTCAAGGAAGGACGCCGTTCATGGCCGATACCCCCACGCCTACTCGCAAGCCCAAGGCTGCCGTCACCCGGATCGGCAACCGCGAGCTCTCGCCCGCCACCCTGATGATGGGCCACGGTTATGATCCGGTCCTGTCCGAAGGCAGCCTGAAGGCCCCGATCTTCCTGACCAGCACTTTCGCCTTCCCCAGCGCGGCCGAAGGCAAGCGCTTTTTCGAAGGGATCACCGGCAAGATCCCGGGCGGTACCGATGGCCTGGTCTATTCGCGCTTCAACGGCCCCAACCAGCAGATCCTGGAAGGGCGGCTGGCACTGTGGGACGGCGCGGAAGAGGCGCTGTGCTTTTCCAGCGGGATGACCGCGATCTGCGTGCTGTTCATGGCCTTCGCTTCCAAGGGCGACGTGATCGTCCATTCGGGCCCGCTCTATGCCGCCAGCGAAGGCTTCATCGCCAAGACGCTGAGCCGGTTTGGCGTGACCTATGTCGATTTCCCCGCCGGTGCGACCCGCGATGAACTCGACGCGGTGATGGCCAAGGCCAAGGCGCAGGCCGCTGAACAGGGCGGCAAGGTGGCGATGGTCTATCTCGAAAGCCCGGCCAACCCGACCAATGCCCTGGTCGATGTTGAGGCCGTGCGCGATGCCCGCGATGCGGCGTTCGGTCCGGACTGTCCGATCGCGATTGACAACACCTTCCTGGGCCCGTTGTGGAGCCGCCCGATCGATCACGGCGCGGACATCGTGGTCTATTCGCTGACCAAATATGTCGGCGGCCATTCGGACCTGGTCGCAGGATCGGTCTCGGGTGCCAAGAAGTGGATCACGCCAGTCAGGATGCTGCGCAACACCATGGGCGGGATCGCCGATCCCAACACCGCCTGGATGCTGATGCGCAGCTTGGAGACGGTGGAACTGAGGATGAGCCGCGCTGGCGAGAACGCGGCCAAGGTTTGCGCCTGGCTGAAAGACCACCCCAAGGTCGAATCACTCGGCTATCTCGGCGACATCACCGATCCGCGCCAGCAGGACATTTTTGACCGGCACTGCAGCGGCGCGGGCAGCACTTTCTCGCTCTACATCAAGGGCGGCGAAGCCGAGGCCTTCCGCTTCCTCGACAACCTCAAGATCGCCAAACTGGCGGTCAGCCTGGGCGGCACCGAAACGCTCGCCAGCCTGCCCGCGGCGATGACCCACCTCTCGGTCCCGGACGAGCGCAAGGCGCAGCTGGGGATCACCGACAACCTGGTGCGGGTCTCGATCGGGATCGAGGACGCGGACGATCTGATCGCGGACTTTGAACAGGCGCTGGCGGCGGTGTAATTTTCGGATTGTCGAGGGGATTGGGATGGTTTCACCCTAAGCACCGAAGATGTAGCGCGGGCGGCGTAGCCGCTTTTCATTCATGAAGCAGGTCCAAACGGTAGAGAGGCAATATGCCTGCGGCACCGACGCGACATCTTCGGTTCTTTGGTGCTTCGGGTGAACCCGCTCTTGCCCGAACCTCGCCATTCTGCTTTGCCGAGGCCATGACCCACGAACCCCACGACAAGCTTCAGTCCGACGCCGACACCCCCGGCGATTCGCGTCTGGTCGAGATCACCGAAGGCCCCTGGGCCGGTTGGCGGCACTGGGAGCCGGTTGACGATTTCGAGGAACACTCGGGCCCGTTCTATTGCAAGCCCGACGGTGACGGCATGCTTTGCGGCTTCATGCCCGATGCCAAGAACCGCAACGGCGGGGGCAATATCCACGGCGGGGCCTTGATGACTTTTGCCGACTATGTGCTGTTCATGACCGCCTTTGGCGCCGACCCTGAGCTGCACGGGGTGACGCTGACGATGAATTCGGAGTTCATCGGCGCGGCCGAGCCGGGCAAGCTGCTGACCGGGCGCGGCGAGATCGTCCGCGCGGGCTTTTCGATCCTGTTCGTGCGCGGGATGATCGAGGATGAAGGTCGCCCGGTGCTGAGCTTTTCGGCAACGATCAAGAAGCTGAAGCGGCGGGATTAGTCCTCCCCCTTGGGGGCGGATTTACCCCTTCCACTCGCGCCGCTCTTCGGCCGCGCGCAGCACCTCGTAAGCCAGTTGCAGCGCCTGGAAGGCCTTGGCGGCATCCTCGTCGCCGGGGCGCAGGTCGGGGTGGACCAGTTTGGCCTTGGCGCGATAGGCTTTCTTGACCTCTTCGAAATCAGCGTCCGGCGTCAGTTCGAGCAAGTCGAGCGCGCGCAGTTCGTCGCGGCTGCGGGTGCCATCGCCTGAGCTTGCCCAGCCATAGTGCGCGCTTTCGTGGTAGCCGGAATTGTCGCGGTTTTCGTCAGCCTCGCGCTGGGCGGCTTCTTCCTTGCCCAGCCCTTCGAAATAGTCCCAGCCCTGGTTGTATTCGGCGGCGTGGGCCTGGCAGAACATCCAGCGTTCGGGGCTGTTGGGGCTTTTGGGCGCAGGGCAAGTGCCGGCATCGGTGCAGCCGTGGCGGTCGCACAGCCGCACTTCCACGGCATCGCGGCTGCTGCCGTAGCCGCCCCAGCGGGGAAAGCCCCAGTTATCGGATCTGCGCGCGCGGCTCATCGGTTCCAGCGTTAGGCCCGAAGCAAGGGCGCACGCAAGCCAAAGCTGGTTGGCAACGCGATTTTAAGTTTTCTTTTGCAATGTTGCATTGCAACAATCGCCGATGGCCGCTATATGAGGCGCATACCTCCCCAGGAAACCAGACCCATGAGCACCCAACTGAAACTCTCCGCCGCGCTCTCGCTGATGCTGATGACCGGCTTCGCGCTGCTGACGCAGCTGGGCGGCGCGATCGCCAACCAGCCGCTGATCGGCGGGTAATCACGAAATTCCCCTCTCCCCTTGATGGGGAGAGGATAGCGCAGCTTGCCGCCTTTGCGGCTAGCGAAGCTTGGAGTGGGGTGATCTCGCGGCAGGACGCACCATCACCCCACTCCAACTGCGGCTAGTTCGCTGCGCTCTCAAGCCTTCGTATCCTCTCCCCATCAAGGGGAGAGAAGGCTCTCAATCAACCGTCACAGTAACCGCGCGGCGGTTCTTGGACCAGCTTTCCTCGTTCGAGCCCAGCGCCAGCGGCTTTTCCTTGCCGTGGCTGACCGTGCCGATCCGCGATGGATCGATCCCCAGGCTGACCAGATAGTTCTTGGCCGCATTGGCGCGGCGTTCGCCCAGCGCGAGGTTGTATTCACGCGTGCCGCGTTCGTCGCAGTGGCCTTCGATGGTGATCCGCTTGGCCGGGTACTTGGCCAGCCAGACCGCCTGCGCGGCCAGAGCTTGCTGGTCCTGCCCATCGATATTGTAGCGGTCGGTATCGAAATAGATCGTGTCCTGGCCCATCATCTGCGCGACGAAATCGGCCTGACTGCCCGGCAGCGGGGCCTGGCTGCCGGTCCCGCCGGTATCGGTCGAAACCGCGCCGCCCGGATCGGGCGGAAGCGAGGCGGGGGCTTTTTTCGAACAAGCCGAAAGCGCCAGGCTGCCAGCAGCAAGGGCCAGGATCAGGGCGGAGCGAGTCTTCATCGGTATCTCCTTTGGACGGCAGGTTTTCCTGTTTGCCCCCATGAGTCAACGTGGTTCACGGCCGAAGCGGTCCCCAGGCGGGATCGCTGCCATCGCCGGGCGTTTCCAGCTTGCGCTCATTCTTGCCGGTGATGTCGACTTGCCAGACCCCGGTCTTGCCGCTGCCGCGCGTGGTGCGGAAGAATTGCAGCACCCGGCCGTTGGGGGCCCAGGTTGGCGCTTCGTCCTGCCACGCGTCGGTCAGATAGCGCAGACTGCCGCCGCCCGGATCCATCACCGCGATCCGGAAGTTCCCGGCAATATGAGTGAAAGCAATCTGGTCGCCGCGCGGGCTCCATTCGGGCGTCGCGCTGCGCCCGCCGAAGAAGCTGATCCGCTTTTGCCCGGAACCATCGGCATTCATCACATAGACCTGCTGGCTGGCGCTGCGATCGCTTTCAAACACGATCCGGCTGCCATCGGGCGAAAAGCTGCCGCCGATGTCGATGCCGGGCGAGTCGGTCAGTTTGGCCGCGCTGCCGCCGGCCGAGGGCATCTTGTAGATGTCGGTATTTCCTGCAATCGCCATCGAATAGAGCACCCATTTGCCGTCCGGCGACCAACGCGGCGCGAACAACGGGTTCTTCGATTGCAGCAGCAGCCGCTGGCTGTTGGTGCCAAGGTCATAGATGTAGATCCGGGGCTGGCCGTTGAAATAGCTCATGTAGAGGATCTTGCTGTAGTCCGGCGAATAGCGCGGGGTCAGCGCGGTGGTCTGCCCGGTGGTCAGGTAGCGGTGATTGGCCCCATCCGAATCCATCACCGCCAGCCGCTTCATCCGCCGGTCCTTGGGGCCGGTTTCGGCGATATAGGCGATCCGGCTGTCGAAGAACGGGTTCTCGCCCGAGAGGCGCGAATAGGCCATGTCGGCGCACTTGTGCGCGGCGCGGCGCCATTCGCCGGGAGCGACCGTCCAGCCCGCCTTGGCCAGCTGCTGGCCCAGCGAGACGTCGTAGAGATAGCACCCCACCGTGACATTGCCGCCTGCCTCGGCGCGGACATAGCCTTGTAGCAACATGTCAGTGCCGCGCCCTTGCCAGGTGCCATAGTCGGGCGCCTGGACCTGGCCCAGCGCGGGCTTGGGCAGGCTGCCCGGGCCAGTCGGCTTGAACAGGCCATTGTTGCGCAGGTCGCTGTAGATCACCGAGGCCACCGAAAAGCCCAGCGCCGCAGTGCCGCCCGCACTGGTTTGCGTGGGGACATCGGCGTTGGTCGCGAAAGCGGGGATGGCGATTTTCGCGTCGTTGCCAAGCGTGCCTACAACTTCTTCGACATTCTCGGGTGGCGAATCCGATGCCGTCGGCACTTGTGCCATGACAGTCGGCGACCAAACCGTCAGGGCGATGCCAGCCCCAAAGAGAAGCTTCATTTTGGCAAGCATTACTGTTTCCTCAAGCGCAAAACGCGCAGTTTCCATTCGTTATAGAATTCAGGCGGCAGGCCTCTGAATGGGGCTGCAAGTTTGATCGACCGGATCGCGCAGGCTTTGAAAGGAGCAACTTGAGCGCGGTTGGCTGGTGTAATTGAGTCTGGGGAAACTGTCGGCTCGCCAATGGACGCAATCGTGCCATCAATTGCGAGCGTGAACCGCACTTCGACACGCAGCTTTTCAACGTCGAGGCCGCTAACCCCGCAAGAATTCCAATAGCCCAGAACCTTGTTGCCGATCATTGTTTGCCAAGATGACCTCTGTTGGCCAGTCGCAGTGGCTGGCAAGCTTTGAGCTTTGCCCTGGGTCCTAGAGCCTTGCATATTCTTGAACATATCGTCGAACGACGTGGCGCCCGGCTTGGCCCCCGGCTTGGGCGGCACCTTCGGCCCGGCTTGCGGCGGCTTGGCGGCAGGCTTCACAGGCTGCGCTGCGGGTTTGGCTGCGACCTTGGCCGGAGCAGGCACCGGGCGCGGTGGGACAGGCGCGGGCTTGGCTACCGGCACCGGCTCGGGCGCTGGCGGCGGCGGCGCTTCACCGATCTCGGGCCCCTTGTCGGGCGCGGCTTCGACTTGCGGCGCGGGGGCGGCCGCAGTGAGGCCGACCTCGTCGCTGATCGTCACCGTCATGCGTTCGGGCGGTGGCGGCGGCGCGGCGGGTTCCTGCCAGATCATCCAGGCAAACAGCACCGCATGGCCCGCCACTGCGAGGGCCAGTCCGAGCGATTCTTCGCGGCGGAGCGTGGTTGCGGCCATGGTTAATCGCTAGGGCGCGCTAACTGAACTGTTGGTGACCAGCGAGATGGTGTTGCAGCCCGCGCGGTTGAGCTCGCCCATCACTTCCATCACCTTGCCATATTCGAGCGCCCGGTCGGCGCGCAGGTTGACCTGCTGCTTGTCGCCCGCACCGCAGGGCAGCGCCGCGAGCCGTGTCGCCAGCGTGCCCGGATCGACCGGCTGCTTGTCGATATAGACCGTGCCATCGGGGGTGATCGACAGCTCGACCTGGCTGGGCTTCTGGTCGAGCGGCTTGGCGCTGCTGTCGGGCAGTTCCAGCGGCACGCCCGAATTGAGCAGCGGCGCGGTGACCATGAAGATGATCAGCAGCACCAGCATCACATCGACCAGCGGGGTGACGTTGATCTCCGCCATCGGCGCACGGCCGCGGCGGGATCGGCGCTTGGAGGTGGTGAAAGCCATAGCTAGATCCTCCCCCTCTGGGGGAGGTGGCAGCGCGAAGCGCTGACGGTGGGGGCCTTGGCAGTGGAGGGTATTCCCCCACCGAGCCGCCTGCGGCGGCCCACCTCCCCCAAGGGGGGAGGATTGAGATCGGCCCTCATCACAACCCCTCCAGCTCGCGGCTGAGGCTGGCGTGGAGCTTGTCGGCGAAGCGCTGCAGCCGGGCTTCGATCTGGTCCACGCGGTGCGTGAAGCGGTTGTAGGCAATCACGGCCGGGATCGCGGCGAACAGCCCGATCGCGGTGGCGAACAGGGCCTCGGAAATCCCAGGCGCGACCACTGCCAGCGACGAGTTCTGCTGCTGGCCGATCTGGAAGAAGCTGTTCATGATCCCCCAGACGGTACCGAACAGGCCCACGAACGGCGCGACTGCACCAACCGTGGCGAGGAAGTTGAGCCGTTCGGACAGTTTCTCAGCCTCACCAGCAATCGCGCTGTCCATCGCCTGGGCAAGCCGCTCGCGCGTGCCCTGCTTGTCGACCACCTTGCCGCTGACCGAGCGGCGCCATTCGGCCAGCCCTGCACTGGCAACCTTGGCCGAGGGCACATCGCCCCCCCTTTTTCCAGAACCGCCGCGTTCGGACTGGAAGGCGTCGATATCGCTGGCCTTCCAGAAATCGCGTTCATAGGCATCGCAATTGCGGCTGACCGCGCGGTGGCGCAGGCCGAAGGACACGACGATCGCCCAGACCCAGACCGAGGCCAGGATCAGCCCGCCCATCACCAGCTGCACGACCACATCGGCATCGAGGAACAGCTTGAGCGGATCGAGATGTTTCGGCGCGGCGGCGGCCACGGACAGGAGCGAGAGAGCGGTCATGAAGTTCCTTCGATGGCAATGGTCTTGAAAGCCGCGCGCCAGCCCTCTGGCATGCGGCGCGGGCGTCCGTCGGGGGCGACGAAGCCGACGCGGAAACGCGCTTCGGAAAGGAGCAGGCCGTCCTCGCGGAAGGCCTTCTGGTGCATCCGGCAGCTGGCCGCGCGCAAGTCTTCGCACGTAGTCTCGATCCGCACGCCGTCGTCAAGCCGGGCCGGAGCGAGATAGCGGATTGTCATGTCGGCAACGGCAAAGGCCCCCTCGCCCGCTTCATTCACCGCGCGCTGGTCAATCCCCAGCAGCCGCACGAAATCGGAACGCGCGCGTTCGAACCAGCGCAGGTAATTGGCGTGATAGACCACGCCTGACAGGTCGGTATCCTCAAAATAGGCGCGCACCGCGAAGTGGTGGACCGGGCCATCGATCAGGCCGGCAGGATAGGCGGGGTGCGACGTCATGTCGCCAGACCCTTAGCAAGTCGGCGAGTCGCAGGGCAAGGGCGGAGCTTCGAGTGAGCGCATCTATCGTCCGGTTCGTCATAATGGGTTCGAGCAGGAGTCAACGAGAAGTAGGGGTTGTTCACCCAAAGCACCTAAGATGGACGGTAAGCGGCGAGGCCGCCTTCCATTCATAGGGTTGGGCGAACGGCATCGAGAAGAGGCTGCCTGCGGCGCAGTTCGCGACATCTTAGGTGCTTCGGGTGAAGCTCCCTGCCCAGGGCCGGCTTAACGCGCCAGCATCGGCCCCAAAGGCCGCCCGCCGAACAGATGCACATGCAAATGCGGCACTTCCTGGTGCCCGTGGCCGCCAATGTTGGCGAGCAGGCGGTAGCCCGGTTCGACCAGCCCGGCCTCGCGCGCAACCTGGCCGACCGCGCGGATGAAGCCCGCGATCTCCTCGGCCGAGGCCTTGGCCGAAAAGTCATCCCAGCTGACATAGGCGCCCTTGGGGATCACCAGTACATGCAGCGGGGCCTGCGGGTTGATGTCGTGGAACGCCAGCGCCCACTCATCCTCATAGACCGTGCGGTTGGGGATTTCCCCCCGCAGGATCTTCGCAAAGATGTTCTGGTCGTCATAGGGCTGGGTGGCGTCGATCGGCATCATTCGCTCCGGCTGGCTTTCTCGGCGATCCCGCTGGTGCCCTCGCGGCGTTCAAGCTCGGCATAGACCTCGTCGAGGGGGACGCCCTTGGCATCGAGCAGGACCAGCAAGTGGAACAGCACATCCGCGCTTTCGCCGACCAGTTCCTCGCGGCTGCCCGAGAGTGCGGCGACCACGGTTTCGACCGCCTCCTCGCCCAGCTTGCGGGCGATCACCGGCACCCCGCGCGCGTTGAGCTTTGCCACCCAGCTTGTTTCGGGATCGGCAGAGCGGCGCGCGGCGATGGTCGCAGCGAGGCGGGATAGCGTGTCCATGGACCGGCTTTGCGGCGCGATGGTGCGGGGGTCAAGACCTCAACCACAACCCGTTCGTGTCGAGCGAAGTCGAGACACCCTTGCGCGGCATCTCGACTTCGCTCGATGCGAACGGATGCTGGGGGAGAATTACTCTTCGGGAGGACGCCGACCGCTGCGGCGGCCGATGATCAGGCCGGCGGTTCCCATGGCCAGCAGGGCCAGGGTCGAAGGTTCGGGAATCGAGAAGCCATCGGCGGCCAGCGCCGGGCTGGCCCAGCCAAGTGCAAGCACCACAACGGAAACGAAAAGGCCCCTGTTCATGCCCCGCTTCTGCGCCGCTTGCTGCAATGCGGCAAGCGATTCGCCCGGCCCGTCCCAAGCCGGGACTGGTGCGGGGCCGTTCATGAACTTGTCATTTTAGCCGCGTGCAGGCAGCCCCGCAGCGCGCAGTTCAGCATGGGCCTGGGCAATGGTGTAAGTGCCGAAGTGAAATATCGAAGCGGCCAGCACCGCGCTGGCATGGCCCTTGGTCACGCCCTCGACCAGATGGTTAAGCGTGCCGACCCCGCCCGAGGCCACCACCGGTACCGAAACCGCATCGGCAATCGTGCGGGTCAGCTCCAGGTCATAGCCCTGCTGCGTGCCATCGCCGTCCATCGAAGTGACCAGCAGTTCGCCCGCGCCCAGTTCGGCCAGACGGATTGCGTGTTCGACCGCGTCGATCCCGGTCGCCTGGCGTCCGCCGTGGGTGAAGATTTCCCAGCCGCCCGCCGCAGTCTTGCGCGCATCGACCGAGGCGACAATGCACTGGCTGCCCATCTTTGCGGCAATGTCTGACACCACTTCGGGGCGCGAGACCGCCGCGCTGTTGACCGCCACCTTGTCCGCCCCCGCCAGCAGCAACGCGCGTGCATCCTCGACCGAACGCACTCCGCCCCCCACGGTCAGCGGCATAAAGCAGACCTCGGCAGTGCGCCGCACCACATCGAGCAGGGTCCCGCGCCCTTCGTGGCTGGCGCTGATATCGAGAAAGCACAACTCGTCCGCCCCCGCCGCATCATAGGCCCGCGCCTGTTCAACCGGATCGCCGGCATCCCTCAGATCGACGAACTGGACGCCCTTGACCACGCGCCCATCGCGCACGTCGAGGCAAGGGACAACGCGGATGCGGACGGTCATGACTGCAATACCAGCAATGCGGAAAAGGAGATCGAAATCCCGGCAAATGCCAGCCGCGAAAGCAGGATCAGCCAAAACCCGGGAGCGTCACCCGATCTGCTTGCCTCAAATTTCGGATAGACTTGCCAAAAATCGAATATGGCGAGACCGTCACGAAACTGCCGAACCGCGCCTGCAACAACCCAGATCGCCCAGATGGCAAGCCCGGCAGCCAGCGCATAAGCCATCACGCCCGCCCCGCCATTGCAATCGCCGCCGCCAGATCGAGCCGCCCTTCGTAAAGCGCCCGCCCGGTGATGACGCCTTCAATTCCGTCGTTCGCATGCAGCGCCAGCACGTGGATATCGTCGAGGCCCTTAACCCCGCCCGAGGCGATCACCGGCAGGTCGACCCGGCGCGCGAGGTCCACCGTCGCCTCGATGTTGACGCCCTTGAGCAGCCCGTCGCGGCCAATATCGGTGAACAGCAGCGAGGCGACCCCGGCGTCCTCGAACCGGCGGGCCAGATCGACCACGGCGACGTCCGACACTTCGGCCCAGCCCTCGGTCGCGACCATGCCGTCGCGGGCATCGACCGCAACCACGATCCCACCCGGGAACTCGCGCGCCATGTCTTTCACGAATTGCGGGTCCTTGAGTGCGGCCGAGCCCATCACCACGCGGCTGACGCCGAGATCGAACCAGCCCTCCACCGCCTCGCGGGTGCGGATCCCGCCGCCGAGCTGGACGTGGCCGGGGAAGGCCTCGAGGATCGCTTCCACCGCCGCGCGGTTCTTGGGCCCACCTGCGAAAGAGCCGTCGAGATCGACCACGTGGAGGAACTGCGATCCGGCCTCGGCAAACAGCACGGCCTGCGCCGCCGGATTGTCGCCATAAACCGTCGCGCGGTCCATATCGCCTTCGGCCAGACGCACGACCTGACCGCCCTTGAGGTCGATTGCGGGGAAGACGATCATCTAAAATCCTCCTCGAGCTTGCTCGGGGAGGTGGCAGTCGCGCAGCGACTGACGGAGGGG